>OGCL01000204.1_pt1 | contig 66950 bp, 50 predicted proteins | sample 1570041 | NCBI WGS metagenome assembly OGCL01 (sample SAMN06266162, study PRJEB24511) | hot springs metagenome | isolation source: Hot spring water | place: South Africa: Limpopo | collected 2015-06-22
AGCCAATCCTATATCTACTGATAGAGATTCACTATGTCCCTTCCCATTCTCATAAATGACTTGGGATTGCTATATAAGGTATAGTTTTTAATCTTTGGCTTGATTATAACTGGGCTGGGTTGACACTGTCAACTAGATCATTTGTTAAGTTATTGATCTAGTCATTAATCTGGCTACCTCAGTCGCCGATTCAGGCTTCTTAAGAACTTGTGTCTTGCTCCCCAACTAAAAAAACTCAGAGAAAATGCCTAGGAAACAATCCGAACCCCACCGCACTGAAGACCTACACTACCGTCTGATTCAGGCCGCGATCGATCTCATGCAGACAGAGGCGATCAGCCAACTATCCCTGCGAGCAGTCGCTAAGCGGCTTGACATTTCCCACAACGCACCCTACAAGCACTTTCAGAACAAAGATGCTCTGTTGGCCGCTGTCTCAGAGGAAGGCTTTCGGATGCTACACCAATCTCTAGAGGCTTACCTTCAGCAGGCCCCGTCTGATCCGCTCCAGCAACTACAGGATATCGGTATTGGCTATATCCAGTTTGCCTGGGAACACCCGAACCTTTTTCGCTTGATGTTTGGGGCCTATCGAACCACACCGCCACCAACCCCTGGGCCAGAGGAAGCAGTTGGAGCAACCCTATCTACTCTCATTGAGGGTTTCACCCGCCGGGCTGAAAACGGTACCCCAGAACTGACCGCCAAGGGGCAAGCCTTCATGGTATTAGTCAACGTGGTCAACTGCTGTCAGCAACAGGGCGTGATGCGAGCCGATGATCCCAAGCAAATCGCCCTTGCCTGTTGGTCGATCGTACATGGCCTCGCCATGTTGCTATTAGATGGACAGATCTTGACCCCAGCCCCCCAGTTTGTGAGCCAACTTGCCACAATGGCAACCAAGCTGCTAGTGGAAGGATTAGCCGTAAAAGTTTTCCCTTAACCCCATGCGCCGCGACTCCCGCTTCTATCAAATCTTCCAGCAATGCCCTGCCCTCCTGGTGGATCTCCTGCCCAATCCCCCCGTCAACGTGTCAGACTATCACTTTTCCTCCGTCGCCGTTAAAGAGCCGAAATTTGAGATTGATGGCGTTTTCCTACCCCCCAAGGGCATCCACCCCGGCATCATCTGCTTCTGCGAAGCCCAATTTCAGAAAGACGATCGCCTCTACGAACGCCTCTTTAGCGAATCCTTCCTTTTCTTCTATCAAAACCGGGATCGCTTCTCCGACTGGTATGCCATTATCATCTACCCCTCCCGCAGCACCGAACAGACTGACCTTGCGCCCTACCAAGTCCTCCTCGATAGCCACCACGTCCACCGCATTTATCTGGATGAACTGGGACCGCCGGAAGATTTACCCTTGGGTTTAGCGTTAATGGTGCTCACTATTGTTAAGGAAGCACAAGCCCCAACCGCAGCGCGATCGCTCATGGCACGGGTTGAGCAAGAACCGCCTGCCCTGCTCCCCGACAGCCGTGGCATCATGGAATTGATCACCACGATCATGGTCTATAAGTTCAGCCAACTCAGTCGCATTGAGGTCGAAGCTATGCTAGGGATCACATTACAAGAAACACGGGTTTACCAGGAAGCCAAAGAGGAAGGCCGCCAAGAAGGCTGGCAAGCGGGCCAAGCGGCAGGTCAGCAAGCCGGTCGCCAGGAAGGTCGCCAGGAAGGTCGCCAGGAAGAAGGCCGATCGCTGCTGATCCGAATGTTGACGCGGCGATTTGGCAGGCTATCGGCGGCAGTAACCAAGCAGATCAATCAGCTTTCCCTAGAACAACTGGAGGCTTTGGGCGAAGCAGTATGGGATTTTGAGACGATCGCCGATCTGAGGGCGTGGCTCAAACGCGATCGCGGTTCCCAGGGATGAAACTCACTCTCATCTCCATTTCAGGCTAACCGATGCACCGCGACTCCCGCTTCTACCAAATCTGCCAGCAATGCCACTTCAACCCCAAACTCTCCCTACTCTTCCGCCTCCTGACTACTCACATGTAGCAACACCTGTACCGGACCATAGCGCGTTCGGAGCATCGACTCAATGCGTTCGGCAATCATAGGGGCCATTGCGAGAAAGTCCGCATGGAGCAGCAGGTGGATTTCCACAAACACCAGGCGACCCACAATGCCATAGGACCGAATTTGGTAACAGGCCAGCACACCCTGCATCCGCCGCACCAGGTATCCCAACGCTTCCGGCGCGATCGCGATCGACTGCATCATCAGAGGCAATTGCCAATTCAATAGTTGCCAGTAGTTAACTCCTGCTAGCCCAATCAAAACCACACCCAAGACCGGATCAAGCCAATACTGACCCTGGCCAATCAGCCCCAATAGGGGCACTAACAATAGCGTTAACCAGGCATCGCGCAGCAAAACAGTGGCACTCATGCGGAGGAGATAACTCTCCAGCACCCTCGCTTCATAGCGGACAAAGAGGGCCAATCCGAGAGTGATCCCCCCGATCACCAGGAGGAGTTGGATCAGGGGAGCACTAATTTGGGCGGGATTGACGATCGGCTCACGGCTCCAGACCATTTGCAGGAAAGGGTAGATGCCTTCCAATAACCGCAAACCGGCAAAACCGAGGAGGGCCACTAGCAACAACGCCATCGTACTTTCCGCCCTGCCATGTCCCTGGAACTCCCGGCGACTGCTGCGATGGTACGGGAGCCGCAGGGCCACCAAACTCAGAATAAGGCTAAAACTACTGACTAGGGTGTGTAACGTTTCCGCTTGCAAGCAGAGCGATCGGGTTGCCCATCCGGCCCAGAATTTTACAGTCATCAACAGGACCGCTAACCCCAGAGCGATGAGTAAAATCCATAAACAGATTTGGCTACGATGATTGGCCTCAGTCATGGCCTGAAGCCTAACACTGCCCTAGGTACTTTGGGCTTGCCGCAACAATTGCTTGACCGTTTTTAACATTTCTGGGGGATGGAAGGGTTTCGTGATGTAGGCATCGGCTCCCTGTTTCGTTCCCCAGTAGCGATCGAACTCCTGATTCTTGCTCGTACACATCAGGACGGGGGTATGCTGGGTTTTGGGATCGCTCTTAATCCAGCGGCACAGTTCGTACCCATTCATCCGAGGCATCACCACATCGGTCACGACCAAATCCGGTGTGGTCGTCGCAAAACATTCCTTTGCCTCAAGGCCATCACTGGCTTCGATCACATCCAGACCATTTTGCTTCAGGAGCTTGGCCACCATTTCCCGTGCTGTATGGCTATCATCGACGACCAGAATTGTACTCATACCCCCCCTATCTGTGATTCTGAGGCCCCTTATTTGCCCTGATTTCTAGCGCTAGGCGTTGGTGTCCCGCCCACTCGGCCCGATCGGGGTTACTAAGTCAGCCTGCACCCGATCTGCCGCATCTATTGCCACCAAGGCGTGAGGTTCATGGCCAGATTCCTGCCTTGCCCCCCGAGAAGATGCTCCCACCTCAAGTCATCCTATCTCTATTCTTAATTCAAGAACTTGTGGTTGCTTCAGGAGAGTTAGCGATCTTAACAAGCGGGATTTTGTTCTGGCTACCTCCAGGGTATCTTTACCTACGGCAAAGCAGACCCACTGCTACGGCAAAGCAGACCCACTGCCAACACCAAGCGGGAGAGTAACGGCTGCGATACGCCAAAGGCGTCGCAAAGCTATCGCCCCACTCCCCCGCCTGGATTCAGGATTTTGAATTTTGACCCTAGCGGTCTTTCAGTCCTAAAGTAATGGGTTGTAGATAGACTCCCAGACCCTTCGACAGGCTCCCAGACCCTTCGACAGGCTTAGGGTGAGGGGGATTCATCCATCCGTTTGGGCTGAGTCTATCGAAGCCCTCATTACCTTATTGCCCTCATTTTAAGCCTGACGCTCCACTAGGGGGCGAGGGCGTTGCCGCGCAGGAGGCTGCCGATCGTCTTGGCGGTGATCTTCAACTGCACCAGGGGATTGGCCGGGACCACGGTTTTGTAGAGGTAGCTGTCGAAGGTCAGCTTTTGCACGTCGATGTCGGCGCACATTTCCACAAAGGCTTCGCGGGTGGCATCGGAGCGGTAGAAGATCCGTTGCAACCAATCCAGCACTAGGTAGGTCATGCCATATTGCTTATCCCAACGGTTCAGGTACCCCTTCAGGTCATCCTCGGTGGGAATGCGGGCACCATTACGGGAGGCTTCAACGATCGTCTCGGCACACATACGCCCCGACTTGGCGGCGAAGTAGATCCCTTCCCCGGAGGACTTGGTGACGTAGCCAGCCGCATCCCCCACCAAGGCAATCCGACCCACAACCCGGCGCGGACGGGGATGTTCCGGGATGGGGTGGGCTTCCACCTTGATGATTTTGCCCCCTTCCAGGCGCTTGGCGGCCCGTGCCCGAATCCCCGCTTGCAGTTGCTTGATCTTCATCTTGTTGACCTGCATCGTGCCGGTACCGACGGCCACGTGGTCATACTTGGGGAAGACCCAGGCATAGAAGTCGGGGGAGACATCATCGCCCACATACATTTCCGCCAGTTCTTCGTAGTAGGCCATCTTGTCTTCCGGCAGGCGGATGCGCTCCTGGAAGGCGATCGCGTAGTTGTAATCCCCGGCATCCATCGCCTTGGCAATCCGGGAGTTGGCCCCATCGGCCCCGATGATCAGATCGACTTGCAGCGTCTTAGCCACCCCTTCCACACTGCCATCGGAGTGATCGGCGTAGTGGAGCGTGTAGGGATCGGTGCTGTTCTTGGGCATATCGACACCATGCACCGTGCCATTGATCAGCGTTGCACCCAGCTTATTGGCCCGATTGCGCAGGAAGCCATCCAGGACCTCACGACGGCACATGCCGATATATTCATCATCCTTGAGGGTGCTACCGATGTTCACCTCAATGTTGGAGGGCGAAATCATCTTCATCTTGCGCACCCGGCGATCGATGATTTCCGGCGGCAGATCAAACTCAGCGACCATGCACAACGGAATCGCGCCGCCACAGGGCTTAGCATTATCTAGCTTGCGCTCAAATAAGTAGGTTTCAATACCCGCTTTTGCTAACGTCTCAGCAGCGGAAGATCCTGCTGGACCCGAACCAACAACAGCAACCCGCAGTGCCAAAGGTTTTCTCCTGTGAATCTTCTAGGGGTAACGTTTTGGATGGTATCACGGTGCTTTGGCCCCCTTGCCCCCCGACCTTGGGGATGTATCTGAAATGCAACAGACCTTAATGTTTTGTAAACAAAGGATCGTTGCAAAAGCGATCGTGATCCGATGAACCCCTTATGGCTAGAGGCTTTGGGCAAGAATTGGGCAGGATCAATTATCAAAATTCATCGATCGCAATGTCCTGCTCCGGCCTGCATCCCTGCATCATCCGTGCTTGGCCTTGCCAGCAAGCGGGTGGGCGGACAAAATCGGTGGCAGGCTGATCTTGTCGCCGGTTGGGTTGCACGGCTGTTCCCAAAACCGATCGCACTCCCCAGGGACGACATCCCAACAGCCCAATTGCCCTCACCCCCCAGGCCCCTCTCCCCAACGGGGCGAGAGAGTACGGCATCGTCAAGGTTTTAGGCCCGTCTCCCTGGAGGAGAAGGGTTGGGGCGAGGGTCATCGAACTGACGTTAAGAGGATTGCTATCGGTTGGCTCAGCCCGTTCCCGCAACCTCTCCCTAGGGAAAATAGATGCGTCCCGGTCACCCTGCACTTGTCGAAGATGCATCCCGGTCACCCAGAGAGCGCTGTCGAATTGGCTCAGCGCCTATCGGCAACCCCAAAGTCTAGGTTCCCAAGGCTCGATCGCTTTGGGGATCGAAGAGGTGGACTTTTTCCAGGGCAGCCGTTAGCCAGATCTGATCCCCCACGCTGACGGGATGATCCGGGGTAATGCGGCTTTGTAGCTGTAGCTGACTCTCCAACAGGGTCACCAGCAAATGGGTTTCACTGCCCAGGTTCTCCACGCGATCGACCCGGACGGGTAAACTGCGCGGCGCGGGTACTGCCCAACTCAAATGCTCAGGTCGAATCCCCAGAATCACCGTCTGCCCATCGTAGGGGGCCAGGGTTTCGGCCCAGGTCTCCGGTAAGGTAAACCGAAATTGGGGATGGATGACCGTCAGCGGTGCTTTCACCTGCACCGGGATAAAGTTCATGGGGGGAGAGCCGATAAACTCCGCCACAAACCGATTGGCGGGACGGTTATAGAGATCCAGGGGGGAGGCGATTTGCTGGATTTGGCCCGCATTCATCACGGCAATACGATCGCCCATTGTCATCGCTTCGATCTGATCGTGGGTGACGTAGATCGTGGTTGTGCCCAGTTGGCGTTGCAGGTTGACAATTTGTGCCCGCGTTGCCGCCCGCAGTTTGGCATCCAGGTTGGACAACGGCTCATCCATCAGAAAAACCTGGGGGTTACGCGCCATTGCCCGTCCCAGAGCCACCCGCTGTTTTTGCCCCCCCGACAGTTGCTTGGGTAAACGGTCCAGGAGCATCTCGATTTGCAACATCTGGGCCACCTGCCGCACCTGCTGATCCACCCAGCGTTCGCGATCGGACCAGTATCGCCACGCCTTGGGCAAAGCGCGGGTGAGGACACTCAAACGATCCTGTGCCCAAGTACGAACCTGGGGCCAGTGAGCCTCAAGGGTGTGGGCAAGGGCGGTGGGGGCTAGGCGGTCAGCCAGTTTGGGGACAGTTGGCGCGGGCGATGATAGGGGGGCAGTTGGCGACGGGGGGATACCCTGGGGGAGGGGGGGAACGCTCGGTTGGGCCGCAGGAGCCGTGCGCCGTAACCCAAAGGCCAGGTTATCGTAAACCGTGAGGTGGGGATAGAGGGCATAGCTCTGGAACACCATCGCAATATTGCGTTCCTTAGGGGGCAGGCGATTCACCCAGCGATCGCCCACCCAGATGTTGCCGCCCGTGAGATCTTCTAGTCCCGCAATGAGCCGCAACAGGGTACTTTTGCCGCAGCCAGAGGGACCTACCAGGACCATAAATTCACCCGCTTCGACGGTCAGGTTAATCCGTCGCAATACGGTCACGGGGTGAGGGTGGTCCGGCGAAGGCTGGGTGTCCGCATCGGGACTGAGGGCCGGGGAGGTGCCACTGCTTTCGTAACTGCGGAAGGTTTTGTAGACGTTTTCGAGGACAACCTTGGCCACGACGATGCTCCTGGGGAGAGGCGATCGGAATCGATCGACATAATTGGCTCTCAACACTGTATCGGATTCATTCAATCCCAGGTAGCGTTGGCCCTAGGTTAGGGGTCGGGTTGCTGGGGCAAGAATTCGGCAAGGCCAGCATAGCGAATGCCTTCGGGGCTAACCTGAAACCGGCAGGGCAGGACTGTTAACCCCGCCGCGATCGCCGATCGCAACAGGGCACCATAGGTGGGATCAGCCCGATCGCCCGGAGCAAAGCGGGGGCAATCATCCCGATTGATGAAGTACAGCATCACGGCACGGGCCGCCGGGAGGAGGGCTTGCAGATCGTGTAAGTGCTTCTGGCCACGGGTGGTCACCGTATCGGGGAACAAGGCCAGGGGTCCCTGGGTCCAGGTGGTATTTTTCACTTCGACATAGCAGGGGCGATCGCTTCGTGACGCCAAAGGCGTATCGTCTGCTCGAGGGTCAGCGCCAGGGTCAGCGCCAGCCGCAGGGGTTAGCAGAAAATCCACCCGACTACGGCGATCGGGGCCGTAGGGCACTTCGGCAGCAATGGTCGCATAGGGGGCCAAGCTAGGCAGCAGGCGGTGTTCCAGGGCCAGCTTAATCACGCGGTTGGGCAGGGCCGTGTTGACCCCCACCCAGGTGGTGCCGGTGACTGAGGGGTCGGCATGGGGAACTGCGATCATTTCCCAGGTGTAGGGCAGTTTGCGCCGGGGGTCGGTGTGGTGGGAAACATAGACCCGATTACCGGGCCGGTAAATGCCGGTCATGGGACCCGTATTGGGACAATGGGCCGTAATCACTTCGCCCGTATCGAGTGCAATCTCTGCAAAAAACCGCTTGTAGCGTTTGATCAGCACCCCCGCCAGCAGGGGAGGATAACGATAGAGCCAATAATCCTCTGGGGAAGGTGTAGGTAAGGAAGGGCAGCGATCGCGCGGTGGCATCAGCAGGAGCATCAGGAGCGGGCCAGGACTCCCATCATAGCCCCATTCGTTTGTCCCTGCGTCACCCCTTTCACCGCGTGTAGATTGACTCGGTTGGGGCGAAGCATCAACCCGAACACCGGTATGGGGTCGGCTTGATCCGGGCTTGTCCGATTGGCGTGATCCTGCCCAAGCTCGTTTATTCTTCAGGGAAAACCGCTAGAGTGAAAGCAAAGCTTGTCACGCATCGAGACCCCCCTATGGCTGGAGCACTGAAACGCGTTGAACAGGAAATGGCAGCCCTTGATCAGGCCGTCACTGACCTTGCGGCGGAGATGAAAAGTGTCTATGGCAGCTATTTGGCGCTGCTGGGGCAGGCGACCCACAAACAACTGATTCTGGCCTGCTATCGGCTGTGCACCCAGGGTTATCCAGAAGCCTTTTTGCGCCTTTCCTTTCCCCAACGGCAACAGTTTCAACAAGCCCTACGCACGTTGGCGGCCCAAGCAGCCGATCGCCTCACCCACCTGCTCCATCCCAACCCGACCGAGGCTGTCCCTGGCCATGAGACCCCGGATCAGCCCGATTTGCCATCCGATCAGGCCCCTCCGCCTGACACCACCGCCGATCGTCCCACCACTGCCCACCCAGAGCGCGACTGGAACGAGGAGGAAATTCTGTCCTCCCTGGCGGCAGGCATGAAAGCGGCCCTGGAACAGGCCCAAGCCGAAAATCGCCTACCGGAAGGCATGGATTCGGGTGAATTGTCGGCAATGGTGCAGGCATTTTTCAAGCAATCCCAGGCAGCCGAGGCGAGTGATCATTCCCCCGCCGAGCAGTTGGCCCGCTGGCAAAAACGCCAAGAAGCCGCGATCGCCGAACAGCTTCAGCGCACGTCCTACCAGGCTAACCGTTTGCTGCAACGGTTCAACATTCTGCACCAACACCTGCCGGATCAGGTGTTTAGCGCGATCGCCCGTGCCGATGCCCCGGAAGGCAGTAGCCAATCGCCCCATATCCTCAACCTGTTGGTAGAAACCAAGGAACGGGAGCGATCGCCCACGTTTGCAACGGCGGCGGATCTAGAGAATGGCAAAGCTCTGGACGACGACAATACCGATGACAATACCGACGAGGATACAGACGACGATACCGATGATGAAGCGGGGTATCGCCAACCCGCCCTCACCCATCTGATTGCCCTCAATCTCCGCCTCGCCGAAATTGAATTTATTGATCCCAACGTCATGGCAGGGCGGCATAAAATTCGCGAACTCACCGCCCGCCTCAAACAGTTACGCCGCACCTACCGCAAGAAACAACGGGAATGGGCCATCATTGAAGCTGAATCCGCTTGGCGATCGAGTTGGGTAGAGGATTAAGCCGCAGGCCCCATCTGGCATCTTTGCCGCCAAGCAAATCATATTGGCGGCCAGCCTGGATTTACAGCTTTGATCGTGTCTTTGATCTTGTATCTTGATTGACAGCTTCTATCTTTACAGCCTTTCCCGTGCTGATGAGGTGCATTCAATCCTGAATAGTCGAGTCAATGCAGCGATAGCAGGACCTTGTCAGCCTGGAAATTAGGGGTAGGGGCGGGTTGATTGGCAAGGGGGGCAGGCCCCCAAACCCCCGCACGCGGGGGCAGGGGGCATCTATCAAACCCGCCCCCTAGGGTCAGATCAGGGACCCCAAAGGGCGGGTTTTTAGTCAAATTCAGGGGGTTAATTGCCAGAAGGTTGCTCAACCCGCCCCTACAGAATCCGGTTGCGGCGATCGGCTCTCTTCTCTCTTCTCTCTTCTCAAAGGGATGGGGTTGCTCAAACCGCCCCTAGGACACCGTACCCTACGGGCCTGGGAACCGCTGTATCGATTAGCGGCAGCGGCCAAAGGTACGGGTGAGTTCCATAAGCCGATCGCTTAACCCCTGGTGTAACATTCCCGAATCGAGATAACGCCAGCGCCAATTCCCCTCGTTCACACTAGGATCATTCATCCGCGCCTGATTCCCCAAACCGAGGAGATCCTGGAGGGGAATAATCGCCAGATCGGCGATCGAACTGAGGGCTAAACGAATCAAATCCCAGTGAATCTCATGGATATCATCGGGAGAGCGATAGCCCAAGTAATCAGCAATGAATTGTTTCTCGCTAGGACTGGCTTTTTCCTGCCACCAACCGACCGTCGTATCGTTGTCGTGGGTACCGGTATACACGAGACAATTGCGCACATAATTGTGGGGCAGATAGGAGTTATCGCTACCGCCCCCAAAGGCAAATAGCAGAATGCGCATTCCTGGTAGGCCAAACTGATCGCGCAGGGCTTCAACCGGGGGAGTGATCACGCCCAAATCCTCAGCGAGGACAGGCAATTGGCCAAAGCGATCGTGGAGCGCGGCAAAGAATTCTTCTCCCGGTGCTGGAATCCACTTCCCCTTAATGGCTGTCTTTTCGCCAGCCGGAACGCGCCAGAAGGCTTCAAAGCCTCGGAAGTGATCGATCCGCACCCAATCCACATATTGCAGGGTCGCCTCAAACCGCTTAATCCACCAGTCAAATCGGGTGGCCTTTAAGCGCTTCCAGTTATACACAGGATTACCCCACAACTGACCCGTCTCGCTGAAATAATCGGGGGGAACTCCGGCGATATAGGTCGGTTCCAAGGTTTTGGGATGCAGTTCAAAAATTTCTGGACGTTGCCACACATCGGCGCTGTTGTAACACACGTAGATGGAGATATCGCCAATGATTTTGATGTTCCGTTGATTCGCATATTCCCGCAACCGGGACCATTGGGTAAAGAACTGATATTGGAGGAACTGGTGATACAAAATACGATCGCGGTGAATTTCCCGCTGTTGGGCCAATGCTTGGGGGTCGCGACGGGCGATCGCCGGTTCCCACTGGTTCCAGGTCGTGCCCGGTTGGGCATCCAGCAGCGCCATGAACAAGGCATAGTCGTCTAACCAATAAGCTTGGGTGTGGCAAAAGTGGTCAAATTCTGAATCGGGATGGTCGGTGAGCCGTTGCTGAAAGGTGTGAAAGGCCCGCTCCAGGTATTGGGTTTTGTGGGGGATGACGCGATCGAAGTCCACGCGATCGGGGGGCAGGTCGGGATTCGGTGTCAGGTCGGTCAGTTCATCGTGGCGCAACAACCCCGCATCGGCCAACTGCTCCAGGGAGATCAGCAGCGGATTGCCCGCAAAGGTGCTGAAATTCATGATGTAGGGCGAATGCTCATAACCCGTGGGTCCCAGGGGCAAAATCTGCCAGAGACGCTGACCACTTCGCTCCAGGAAGTTGACAAACTCATAGGCCGCACCGCCCAAGTCGCCGATGCCGTGGCGGCTGGGTAAACAGGTCGGGTGCAGCAACACCCCACTGCTGCGGGGGAAAGTCATGCCCTGGTATTGCCGCGTAGCCTGCTTGGGGCGAGATTGTGCCGTTGCCGCAGACGAACCGGAGGAGGTGGTGGGTGCAACTGTATCAGAACTGCTACCCTGGGGGGCAGTTGCTTTGTCAGAACCGCGTAGGCGTTGGAAGAGGTTATGCAACATCAAGCGTTAAGTGATGATCCACTGTGGTTTAAAGATGCCGTTATCTACGAAGTGCCCGTGCGTGCCTTTGGCGACAGTGATGGGGATGGGGTCGGTGACTTCCGGGGCCTCACGGAACGCTTAGACTATTTACGCGATTTGGGCATCACAGCCGTTTGGATCTTACCGTTTTTCCCTTCCCCCCTCAAGGACGACGGCTACGACATCGCGGACTATACCAATGTCAATCCCCTCTACGGAACCCTGGAGGACTTCCAAACCTTCCTGGATGCGGCCCACGATCGCGGCATTCGCGTCATTATTGAACTGATTGTCAACCACACCTCGGATCAACATCCCTGGTTTCAACGTGCCCGCCGTGCCCCCGCCGGTAGCTCGGAGCGTGATTTTTATGTGTGGAGTAATACGCCCCAAAAGTACGAAAGTGCCCGCATTATTTTCAAGGATTTTGAAACCTCCAACTGGGCCTGGGACCCGATCGCCCAAGCCTACTACTGGCATCGCTTCTATTCCCACCAACCGGATTTGAATTACAACCATCCGGAATTGCAATCCGCGATTTTTGAAGTTGTGGATTTCTGGCTGAATCTGGGGGTAGACGGTCTGCGGTTAGATGCGGTTCCCTACCTCTATGAACGGGAAGAAACCAATTGTGAAAATTTGCCCGAGACCCATGCCTTTCTTAAGCGGTTGCGACAGCATATTGATACCCATTTCCGGAATCGCATGTTATTGGCCGAAGCCAATCAGTGGCCGGAGGATGCCGCTGCCTACTACGGGCAGGGGGATGAGTGCCAGATGAATTTTCATTTTCCCCTGATGCCCCGTCTGTTTATGGCGTTGCACATGGAGGATAGTTTTCCAATTATCGATATTCTTCAACAAACGCCCCACATTCCCGACAACTGCCAGTGGGCCTTATTCCTACGCAACCATGATGAATTGACCCTGGAAATGGTCAGTGATGAGGACCGGGATTATATGTATCGGGTCTATGCCGCCGATCCCCAAGCCCGGATCAATTTGGGCATCCGCCGACGGCTGGCCCCGCTCATGGGCAACAATCGGCGACGGATTGAGTTGATGAATAGTTTATTACTCTCCTTACCCGGTACGCCCGTGCTGTACTACGGGGATGAAATCGGCATGGGAGATAATATTTATTTGGGCGATCGCAATGGGGTGCGCACGCCGATGCAGTGGAGCAGCGATCGCAATGCCGGGTTCAGTCGGGGCAATCCCCAACGGTTATATGCGCCACCGATCGTCGATCCTGAATACCACTACGAATCGGTGAACGTCGAAGCCCAGCGGGCCAATCCCAATTCCCTCTGGTGGTGGATGAAGCGCCTGCTAGCAATCCGCGCCCGCTTTCGCGCCTTTGGCCGGGGAACGTTTGAATTTCTTTATCCCGAAAACCGGAAGGTCCTAGCCTTTACCCGCACCTACGGCACGGAGCATATTTTGGTCGTCGCCAACCTCTCCCGGTTTGTCCAGATCGTAGAGTTAGATTTGTCTGCGTTCAATGGCATGGTGCCCGTGGAAATCTTTGGTCGGACGAAATTTCCCCCCATCACCGAAGCCCCCTATTTCCTCAGCCTGGGTCCCCATTCCTTCTATTGGTTCACCCTGCAACTCCAGGACAGTCCCGTCCAACCTCCCCGTCCAGCCTCCCAGGTGCCCACGCTGACGGTACCGCGTGCCTGGGATAGTGTCTTCTCCCAAGCTGAGGCCAAGGCAGCTTTGCAAAGCCTTTTGCCGGAATATTTGCTGACCTGTCCCTGGTTTAGCGGCAAGTCACGGGGGGTCCAGGTGGTGCAGATTCGGGAGGTCGTTCCCTGCCGCCCGGTTCACCCCAATGCCCCGACACCCGGAAGTCATGCCACCGCTCCCGAAGCACCCACCCCAACGGTCGCGGTTCAACTCTACTATTTGACCCTGATTGAGGTGGACTATACCGAGGGGAGTGCTGAGTTTTATGTCCTGCCCTTGGCCTACGAACCGCGCCACGAGGATGAACCGCTGCCCATCCCCCATGAACACGCGATCGCCCAACTTCAGGTGCAGGGGACGGAGGATCGGGGGATTCTCTTTGATGCGTTTGAAGACCCTCGCTTTCTGTCGATTCCCTGGCAGGCGATCGCCCAAGGGCAGCGTTATGCTGGGACGAAGGGAGAAGTGGTGGCTGTCCAGATTAATGGTGTTTTTGAGCAATTACGGGCCATGGCCACAACGATCGAGCCGCATCTCTATCGGGGCAGTCACGCCGCCACGGCGATCGTCTATGGCGACTGTATGTTCTTCAAGCTTTTCCGCAAGGTGGAGCCGGGGATCAATCCAGAAGTGGAGATGGGCACGTTCCTCACCCAGCAAAGCCTCGCCACCCAGACCCTCCCAGAACACCTGTCCCCCGTGGCTGGATTTCTGGAGTACCGGAGCAAGGGCAGTGACCTGATCGCGCTGGGGATTTTGCAGCGCTATATTCCCGACACTCGCGATGCCTGGGCCTACACTTTGGATGTCCTGCGGGATTATTTTGAGCAGGTGATGGTGCAGGAGGAAGCCGCCAGTGAGGTGTTGTTGCCAATGGCGACACTGCTCAATACACTGATGGAACCGATTCCTACCCGTGCCTATGAACTGCTGGGGGCCTACCTGGGGGCGGCGGAGTTGTTGGGCCAGCGGACTGCCGAATTGCACCTGACATTGGCAGCAGATAGTGAGAATTCTAGCTTTGTGCCGGAGCCGTTTACGTCGTTTTATCAGCGATCGATCTACCAATATATGCGCAATTTGGCGGGCCAAACCCTGCTATCCCTGAAGAAACAACTTCCCCACCTCTCACCAGCGTTACAACCCTTGGCCCAAGGGGTGCTAAACCGCCGGGATCAGTTAATGGGACAGTTTAGTGCTGTGTTGAACCATTCGATCCAGGCCACCCGGATTCGCTGTCATGGCGACTATCACCTGGGGCAGGTGCTCTATACGGGCAAGGATTTTATCATTGTGGATTTTGAAGGGGAACGGTGGCGGCCCCTGAATGAACGCCGGATGAAGCGATCGCCGCTACGCGATATTGCCGGGATGCTGCAATCCTTCAGTTTCGTGGTACAAACCGCCCTACGGCAGGAGGTGGAAAGTGGCATTATTCGCCCCGATCGTTTGCCGTTGATGGAACAGTGGGCACAGTTTTGGTATAGCTGGACGAGTGTGGCGTTTTTGAATCGTTATTTAAGTTTGGCGGGGGAGGCATCCTTTATCCCCAAAACCCAACAGGAATTACAGGTGTTGTTGGATGCCTATCTGCTGGAAAAAGCGGTACATGAATTGGGAGATGCCCTGAACAGTAAACCCCAGTGGATTGAGATGGCCTTACATCGCCTGCTGCAACTGCTGGATTCGTTTAGCTAAAGGAGGTCCTCGGCACTAGGGGCGATCGCCCCTCACCCATAACGGTCAACAACCCACGCGATCGCGTAACCATCCCCTAAGAGTTGCCAGTTGTCTCGCTCCACTTGCGAAGCGTTGAGCAAACGGGGATACCAAGACAGGGGAACGATTAAACTTTGTCAATCGATCAAATTCACAATTATTTTTTCATCAAGAAGCCTTTGGTTCAGGTTGGTAAGCAAACACCTCTACAGAAATGGATTTAATCGGCTTTGTATCTCCATGTAGCATTAAACGAATTTTTTCGGTTGTTTCTCGACTAAAGACTTCTTCGCCACAATGAGAACAAACCATTGCCGGAATCTGCTCAACCAAATAAAACTTTCCGTCAATCTCAAAAATCTCATTGACCAGCTTTTGATGAGACTCTTCTGAATGACAAACATGGCACTTAAACATTATTTTCTCCTGATCCTGTAATTAATCCATTCCTTCTCACTGGGTTCGTACATATATGGTTGTTAAGTCGATCACTGGCCACCAGTGCTGCCAAACTTGGTCAATCGTTTCATGGCTACACCGACCCTGGCCCTGACGTTGGAGACGACCGGCAATCTGTTCGGGACTGTGATACTGCTCTAAACCCCTCTTGATGGCACGGACTGTCTCCTCACTCAGCGGTCGAGGTCGGGCTTGGGCCTGCTGGCGTCGGGCGACCGCTTGCTGCTGGGCAATATCAGAACGGTAGTGACCGCAGGTGTTGTCGCGATTGCGTCTTAATTCCCGTGCAATGGTACTTGCCGAACGACCGAGTGCCCAGGCAATCGCATTCGGGCCTTGCTGATGAATTTGGTGTAATTCGTAGATCTAAAATTGTTCGTCTGCACTAAGCTGTTGGTAACTCATAGGATTAGCTGGGTTTGTGATGAAACTTCAGACTACTCCTATGGGTCTTTTTTGGCTAGATCCCTAGGTGTTTCACTTCACTCTTGAATTGGCGCTTGTAGTGCTGGCTTTAGCCCGCAACGACTGAAGTCGTTACTACGAACGTTGCGAAACTTTATGTTTACTGTACTATAGCAATCCCAAGTCATTTATGAGAATGGGAAGGGACATAGTGAATCTCTATCAGTAGATATAGGATTGGCTTCTCTCATGAATCATCTGGGATTGCTATAGTGTCTGTCAAACCTAAGATTAGGGCTTCGACTAGCTCAGCTCGAACGGGTTATTTTCCCGGTCACCCTGAGCTTGTCGAACAGCTAATTGATAATCGACTGCGCCTACTCCTTCGCCGCCATTGCCAGCATTAGATCAATCATCCGTTGGGAATACCCCCACTCATTGTCGTACCACGACACCACCTTGAAGAAATTCGCATTCAGTTCGATCCCGGCACCCGCGTCGAAAATACTAGAGTGGGCATCGGTAATAAAATCACTCGACACCACCGCATCCTCGGTATAGCCCAAAATCCCCTGCATTGACCCCTCAGCCGCCGCTTTCATCGCCGCACAGATGTCCGCATAGGAGGTAGCCTTTTCCGTCTTAAAGGTCAAGTCCACCACCGAAACATTGGGAGTTGGCACCCGGAAAGCCATCCCCGTCAGCCGTCCCTTCAGCGCCGGTAAGACCAACGTCACCGCCTTCGCCGCCCCAGTCGAGGCCGGAATAATATTCTGAGTTGCCCCGCGTCCACCGCGCCAGTCCTTCTTACTGGGACCATCCACCGTCGGCTGGGTAGCCGTCATCGCGTGGATCGTCGTCATTAAACCTTCCGCCAAGCCAAAATTGTCGTGAATCACCTTGGCCACCGGCGCCAGACAGTTCGTCGTACAACTGGCATTAGACACGATCGTATCCGTCGCCGGATTGAAATTCTCATGGTTCACCCCCACCACAAACGTGGGCACCTTATCCGGATCTTTCGTTGGGGCCGACAGCACAACCCGACGGGCACCCGCTTTCAGGTGATTGGAAGCCCCTTCATAGCTCGTAAACAACCCCGTAGACTCGATCACATACTCGGCGCCTAGGGTCCCCCAGGGCAATTCCGCCGGATTGCGCATCGACAGACAGGGAATAAAGCGATCGTTGACGACAATGCCATCCGCCTTCGCCGTCACCGTCCCCTGGAAAGGACCGTGGGTCGAGTCATACTTGAGCAAATAGGCAATGTTATCGGCAGGAACCAGATCATTGATCCCGACGAATTCTAGATTAGGGTTGGAGATCGCGGCCCGGAAAACCAGTCGTCCAATCCGGCCAAACCCATTAATACCAACTTTCAGAGGTGCCACTATCGTTACTCCTATTGAGACTGATGACAATGGTTGCAGAAACAGTTTGTAATATGCCTTTGGGGTTTTCAACGTCTGTTTAGCAAAACTTCAGGATTGGCATCACTGACCCAGCAAAGCCGCCTCATTTCGGATGTCATCCTGATCACATTTGGCAACCTTCAACCTCAGGAAATCTCGAAAAATAGCGCCGCTTATTGGGAATCGCCTGATATACCGTGACTATTTCTGGCAAGAAGCTAACTAAGCGTGACACCCTGAGAGAACTGCTTCAACAATCTCAATTGTTCTTATTGGAGATTCTAAAATAAAGCTAAAAAAATAGGTATTTCGATCGGGACTGTTTTACAGTAATCCGGATAGTTTAAAATGGCCCTTATTTTATGAATTTGTGCTACTCACTATCGATTTGACCTAAGATTAGGATGCGGTTTCAGGCCGATTTAGGGAATCTTGATGATATCCCCACAGAATCCTAGGGAAAAGCCAAGCAAATTGAATCAGAACAGCGCTGGGCTAGCGTCTCTCTGCCTAGGGAAGATTCGCGATCGGGCATCTAGACATTAAGGGAATGGGTCGCCCCCTGACGTTTTTTTTTGATTTTAGATGACATTTGGGCTTGTCAAATGACAGGAACTAGGTTTTAAGATAAAGACACTATCTTTCCCAGTCTTGGCCTCTAGGGTGATCAGACAGTTGGTTGGCTAGTTGACAACTTGATCCACTGTTTGATCAGCAGTAGTCCAGTGTCAGTCAGTATCAGGCAGTGTTAGTCATGGTTTCGTCATAATTTCGTCATAATTTCGTTATAGTTTCGTCATAGTTTCGTAATGCTTTCGTAATGGTTTTGTAGTAGTGGTCCGGGGTAACGATCGATGACAAAACGAGTGGGCATCCTTACAAGCGGCGGCGACTGTCCGGGATTAAATGCCGCGATCCGGGCCGTAGTCAGCCATGCCACCTTAACCTATGGCTGGGACGTGTTGGGTATTCCCTATGCAACCCAAGGGCTACTGGAGGCGAAGGCATCGCACTTGACCGTCCATTCCCAGGATTTGCGGGGCATTGATCCCCTCCTGAGCTTAGGGGGGACGATTTTGGGATCGGTGAACAAGGGGGATACGGCAGCGAATGCTGATGCCATTATCGCGGGCTATCACAAGCTGGGCCTCGATGCCCTGATCGCGATCGGGGGGGATGGCAGTCTGGCCATTCTGCACGATCTGGCCCAAAAGGGGAATTGGAACCTGGTGGCCATTCCCAAGACGATCGACAATGATGTCGCCCTGACCGATCGCTCGATCGGCTTTGATACCGCCGTCAATACGGTCACCAATGCCCTCTACAACCTGTCCTGCACCGCCGCCAGCCACGATCGCGTCATGGTGGTGGAGGTGATGGGTCGCAACTCTGGGCAATTGGCGCTCAATTCGGGCCTTGCGGGCGGGGCCGATGTGATTTTGATTCCGGAAATTCCCTACACGATCGACAGCGTCTGCCGCAAGATTCGGGAATTGCGGGAGCGGTGGGGTCGCTGTTTTGCGATCGTTGTCGTGGCGGAAGGTGCCCGGACCCTGGAAGGCGAATTTGTGGGGGACAAGGATGCGGAAGGCAATATCCGTTTCCACGGCATTGGCGAGTATATCGCTGAGCAAATTAGTCGATGCAGTCAGCGCAATTTGGAAGCGCGGGTTACGGTACTGGGCCATGTCCAGCGCGGGGGTATCCCCTCAGCCCTCGATCGCCTGTTGGCCACCACCTTTGGCAAAGCTGCCGTTGATCTGGTAGCCGAGGGCCGCTTCAACCGTATGGTGGCATGGCGACACGGGGAACTGATGAGTGTGCCGCAAACCGAAGTCTTTGCCCTGAGTCCCACCTCGGTTGATCCCGACCATTTCCTGGTCCAAACCGCCCGTGCTCTGAATATCTACATTGGCGAGTTAGCCAGTGATACTGTGCTCGAACCGGTTATGGCACCCAGTGTGATCCCGCCCCTCATGCCCCACACGGAGTTAGTGCCCTAAACGCTCAACCCCCAATGGGGTAGCCGACTCCCTTGACCCGCACTCCCGACCGGCCTCGGAGGAACCCCATCGTCCGCGCCGGTCGGTGATTATTTTCGGTGATTATTTTAATGTTCCCCTAATGTTCCCCGGCGATGCTTGACCTGACCAAATTGGCGCAACAACTCCAGGGATTGAGTCAACACCTGTCCCAGGAGGCCACTGCCGCCCAAAAACGGCTGGACTTAGCCCTGCAATACCTGCAACAGGCCAGCGATCGCCAAGCCGAACTGGTTCACACCCACCAGGAATGGCACGATCGCCTTGCCTTCACCGCTGCCGTTCCCCTTGAACCCCTAACCACCCAGGTTGAGATCCCGCCGCCGCCGCCCCGCCATACCGTCCTCGCCACCGACGGCTCCCAGATTGCCCCCAGCCACCACGAGATCGCCTATTGTTATCTTCTCAACATCGGGCGAGTGGTGCTGCACTACGGCCAAAATCGCCAGCCAGTCCTCGATAGCTTGCCAGAGGTGTTTTATCGCGCCGAGGATTTGTACTTATCGCGCCAGTGGGGGATTCGCCCTGAGGAATGGATGGGCCATCGACGCACGGTGTCGGAGGTGACCGTGTTGGCGGAGTTGGCCACGGCCCTGACGGCGACGGGGTTAAACACCGGAACAACCGATCGCGGCCCTGATCCGCCTGGAAAATCCCCGCCCAATGTACCTGTGGCCACTCAGCACGATACGCCAGAGACGTCGCGAAGCGATCGCGATGCCCCATTCTCTCCCCCGGCGATTCCGCCGCCCCAGGAGATCCCCCCCCGGCTGGCCATGGTGGATGGATCACTGATCTACTGGTTTCTGGACCCACTGCCTGCCGAAGCCCGCACCCTGATCCTGCCGCCAATCCTGCGGGCCTGGGAGCAACTACGCCAGCACCGGGTTCCCCTGATCGGTTACCTGAGCGCCTCCCGCAGTGGCGAAAGCACCAATTTTCTGCGCCTGCCAGCCTGTCCCTACCCCAGCCCCGACTGTTTCAAGCATTGCTATCGCGAGGGGGACGCATCGACCTCTAGCAACCCTCGCCAATTGGCCCTGCCCCTCAAGCAGCCGCCCCCTTGCCATTGCTTCGACCCCCTGCGGGATACGGCCCTGTGGGCAGCTCGTCTTAAACCGGGACAGCGGGGACCCCTATGGCGCAGTTCCGCCCGGATTCTGGAGCAATATGGCGATCAAACCATTTATTTTTGCTATGTCCATATGGGAACAGAAATTGCGCGGATTGAGTGTCCGGCCTGGGTGGCGGCAGATAGGGACCTGTTCGACCTGGCCCTGAGTTTGACGCTCGCCCAAGTGCAAAAAGGCTATGGCTATCCCGTCGCCCTCGCTGAGGCCCATAATCAAGCGGTGGTGCGGGGGGGCGATCGCAGTCGCTTCTTTGCCCTCCTGGAGCAGGAAATGATCCGGGCCGGGTTAAGGAATGTCGGCACCTCCTACAAAGAGGCCCGCAAACGGGGCAGCATTGCCTAGGGGCATGATAGGGTGGGAATCCGTGCAAAGGCATCCCCGATCGCCTGGAGGGGGGCATCGGCTCTGGCCACCACCTCAACCACCTTATGGCGGGCACTGGGCTGGAACAGGGCTTCCACACACACCTCCGCCACCTGCTGCCGGGGAATACTGCCTTCAAACAGGGTATCGGCGGGTTCCATCACCAGGGGTAAGGTCACGGCCTCATTTTTCAACCCCCCCGGACGGACGATCGTATAGGCGATCCCACTGCGTTGAATCAGGGCCTCCGCTTGCCGCTTCCAGAACAGCACCAGCCAGAATAAATTCAGGGGATGGAAAAACTGCGAGACACACAGGGATGACACCAGCACAATGTGTTCAACCCCCGTGCCTTGGGCCGCCTGCACCAAATGTTTAGTCCCCTCATAGTCCACGCGATAGGGACCCGTGACATCAAAACTGGGCCGCGCTCCCGTGGCAATGATCAGCGCCGTACACCCCGCGATCGCCGTTCGCAACCCGGCAGGGTCCAACACATCCCCTACCACGAGATCCACCCCCGCAGGTAATATCGATTCGGCCCGCGAGCGATCGCGCACCAGGGCACGCACCGGGATCTGGCGATCGTGGAGAATTTGAACAATGCGACGCCCAGTTTCCCCCGTCGCTCCAGCAACAAATACACGCATAACCGTATTGGCCTATGCCCCAAGAGCTTAACAGACTCGTTACAATTCTGACTGATGGCGTGAAGTTTGCATAAACATGACCCATTCTCCCAAAAAAATGAGCAAATCCCGACCTCAACCTGTTGGACTGGGCAACCGGCGGGGTACTCTGATCCCAGAAGTGGATCGTCGGCAGTGGCCCTGAGTGCCCTTCTCCTCGTCAAACTTCCCTATGGATCGCCGCTTTGGATGCAGAACAGCAACATGCAGACCCCCTTAACGCCCTATCAAACCCCCGATGGGTTTAACCTCGTCCTAGAGGAGTACCCAGAGACGAGCCATACCGATGATGCCGCCCATGCCATCATTGAGGCTTTTCACACGGAAGGGGCAGCGGCGCAGGAAACCCCGGAAATGATGCGGTTCTACAACCACTTTGTTGGGGCGATGGCGATGAATGCGCCCCCGGAGGTGGTCGCGGCCTATTTGGGCACCCACCACGAGTGGTTCCGGCGCTGCTCCCATCCGATGAAGGCCGAACTGATTACCGAAAATGGCTATGCCTTGTCTCTAGGTCGATTTGGCTCCTTTGGGTATGTGGTTGAACCCAAGATCGGCCTAGACCTAATGCCCCCAGAAGCTGGCATCTATCGCATTCAGACGATTCCCGTTCCGGGCTATGTGCCCTGTGGCTACGATGTGGACTTCCGGGCAGAACTGGAATTGGTGGAGTCTACTGAACCGACGGGCGATCGCGGGGCCACCGACTCCCCCCTCACCCAGGTGGAATGGCGTTTAGATTTAACCGTTTGGCTCCAATTCCCCCACTTCATCCAACGCCTGCCCTGCAACCTAATTGTGAAAACGGGGAATCATGTTCTGGGCCAAGTGGTGCGCCAGATCTCCCGCCGCCTCACCCACAAGGTTCAGGAAGACTTCCACACGGTCCACAACCTGCCCCTGCCCAAGGTCGGCAAAGGCTAGTCCGGCAGGGCGATCGGGTCGGGAAGTATTTTTACTCAGTAAAGTATTGCAAAGCCGCAACAAGTCTGTTACATTTGTTTACAGTGGATCGTAAACAGTCTGTGAAACCTAGTCAGTTTAGGGACTGTGAACGCCAGCTTTGGAATTGATTCTCTCGCAATCGGTTGGGGGGATTTCCCCTTAGACAATCTAAACCAGCCAGATAGCATCTCGCATATTGGTTTTCTCCTCTTGAGCCTCGGTTAGCCGCCGGGGTTTTTTATTGGCTCAGGAGTGCTGGCTACAATAGACCAAACGGGACACCCAATGGGGTGAACTCGCATTAAGGCGTACAAATTTCAGGAGAAAGCCATGCTAACCGTTGCCCAGTCGCGACCTAGCGAACGAGCGGAATTTATCCAAAAAACCTATCTGCACCTGGCAGGCGCGATCGCAGCCTTTGTGGGGGTGACTGCCCTCCTGTTTCTTACAGGGATTGCCGCGGCCATGACCCAGTTTGTGGTGAGCAGTCGGTTTAGTTGGCTCCTGATTCTGGGGGCCTTTAGTTTACTCGGCTGGATGGCGCGGAGCTTGGCCGCTAAAGCCGATGAGGTGAATACCCAGTACCTGGGCTTGGGGATCTATGTGGTGGCCCAGGCGCTCATCTTTTCGCCCCTGCTCTATATTGCCGCCTTCTTCTCCGATCCCAGTGTCATCCCCACGGCGGGGATTTTAACCTTGCTAATGTTCGCGGGGCTGACGGCGATCGCCGTCACCAGCAAAAGCGATTTCTCGTTTCTGCGCAGCATCCTCACGATCGGGGGCTTTGTGGCCCTGGGCTTAATTGTTTGTAGCGTGATCTTTGGCTTTACCCTGGGGCTGCTGTTTTCCGTCGTGATGGTGGTCTTTGCCTCAGCCGCAATCCTCTATGACACGGGCAAGATCCTGCACCACTACTCCACCCAGCACTATGTCGCCGCTTCCCTAGAACTGTTCGCCTCGGTGGCCTTGTTGTTCTGGTACATCTTGCAAATTGTGATGAGTGTTTCCCGCCGTTAACGGGGATTCACCCAACGATCCCAACGATCGCCCCACCTTACGCATCTTTACTGCTGGTGAGTTGAATCCGTTCGCTCACCTCCCGCAGCATTTGGGCGATCGCGGGATCTTTGTCCTTGAGTTGGCCAATTTTCTCGCAGCTATAGAGCACCGTTGTGTGGTCCTTGCCACCGAACTCCTCACCGATCTTCGGCAGGCTCAGATCCGTGTACTGGCGCATGAGGTACATCCCCACCTGACGGGCCAGACTGATCTCCCGTCGCCGCGAACTGCCCTTGAGATCCTCCCGGCTGATCTCGAACACATGGGCCACCGCCGCCATCACCAGTTCCGGTGACGCTTCTACGGTGCGATCGGGCGGGTTCAGCACGGGCGCGATATTCTCCACCGTCATCGGTAACCCAGAGATGGAGATATAGGCCACGACTCGGATCAATGCCCCTTCCAGTTCCCGAATATTGGAGGTACAGGTGGAGGCAATATATTCAATAATGTCGCGGGGGAGGCGGATTTTTTCGTACTCGGCCTTCTTCTGGAGAATCGCCATCCGGGTTTCCAGATCGGGCAACTGGATATCAGCAATCAGGCCCATCGAGAACCGAGAACAAAGGCGAGCTTGCAGGCGCGGGATTTGATTGGGCGGACGATCGGAGGCCAGGACCACCTGTTTCCCCGCCTCGTGCAGGGTGTTAAACGTGTGGAAAAACTCCTCTTGGGTGTACTCCTTCCCCTCGATGAACTGGATATCGTCCACCAGCAACACATCAGCAGCCCGGTAATGCTCCCGGAAGCTTTGCATACTGTCCTTGCGAATAGCGGCGATCAGGTCATTGGTGAACTGCTCAGTGGACACATAGAAAATCCGGGCATCAGCATCAATTTCCAGGCGGTAATGGCCGATCGCCTGCATCAGGTGGGTTTTGCCCAACCCGACCCCCCCACAGAGGAACAGGGGATTAAATTCACGACCGGGGGACTCTGCCACGGCCAGGGCAGCGGCATGGGCCATCCGGTTATTGGGACCCACCACAAAGCGGGAAAACACGTATTTCGGGTTCAACTCCGTGGGCCGTCCCGTGCGGGGGGGACTGGGTGCGGTGCCGGCGGAGGTATTGGGGGCCGTGGGAAGATCGATCGGCTCGATCGGCATCGCCCACAGGGCCGCTACATCCTCCATCAGGGCCGACGCATCCTCCTGAACACTGGTGATTTGGAGGTCCACCGCATGGCCCAAGACCTCCTCAACCGCCGTCCCGATCGTCTTCAGGTAATACTTTTGCAACCAATTGCGGGCAAACGGATTCGGCGTGCGGATCAGCAGGCAATTTTCATCAACCTGCTCAACACTTGAATTTTTGATCCAGGTTTCAAACGTTGGGCGACTCAGTTGTAGCTGTAGCCGCTCTAACACCTGATTCCAGAGGGTATCGAGGGATTGATCCACCACTGTCCTCCACTGCACCAGCCGCGCATCCAGCCGAAAGTTAAGATTAATAAGATTAATAAGTAAACTACGACCCGCTCCCCCTAGCAACTCAGTCCGTTCCCGCCGCTCCCGCTGGGTAGATGTCAAGCAAGGATTGTACCCACCTAAGCGGACTCCGCCTCTACGTTAGCGTCGGGCTGGCTGAGGTGCGATCAAGCCAACTCCGCTGTCAGTGCCGCCTTTCCCCCCTGGATGCCTGACTCACACTGGTAACTGGGGGCCGCGATACACCTTTGGCATCGCGAAGCTATGGCCGCTGCGAACAACCCAACCGCGAGTCTACCTATCCCTAGCATTGCACAGTAGCATAGGGATGGGCAGGGGATCGTTCCCAACCCAACAATCGCCGCTGGCTACTTCTCTGGGTTGGCGGCTCACGATAGGGGGGTACCCCTTGGCTGACGCGATGAGCATAGCCCCATGAAATCTGATCGATCGTCTCCTGATTCTCGACAACGCCCCTACCTGCGTTCGCAATGGCTGATCTGCCTCATGTTGCTGCTGCTCGGAGCCGGATTGGCCTTCCTAGGCGATCGCCTGGCCCTGCGCTCGGCCACGGCTCCCCAACCCGGTGTTGCCCCCGCCGATCTGCCGACCCCAGCAGCCCCGTCCCCCCTCGGACGATCGCCCCAACCCACGGATGCGGGGGATAACTTTATTGCCGTCGCAGCGGAGCAGGTGAGTCCGGCGGTGGTCCGGATTAATGCCTCCCGCACGATCGCCAACCAATTGCCAGAAGCCTTTAATGATCCCTTCTTCCGGGAGTTTTTCCGCTCCCGTGTCCCCCAAGAACGCATCGAACGGGGTACCGGGTCCGGGTTTATTATTCGCGCCGATGGCCTGATTCTGACCAATGCCCACGTGATCGATCAGGCTAACCTGGTACAGGTCATGCTCAAGGATGGGCGCAGTTTTGAAGGGCGGGTGCTGGGGACCGATCCCGTGACCGATGTCGCCGTGGTACGGATTGAGGCCACGGAGTTACCCACGGTGGTCCTGGGGGACTCGGACAAGCTGAAGCCCGGAGAATGGGCGATCGCGATCGGCAACCCCTTGGGCCTGGATAGCACCGTCACGGCTGGGATTATCAGCGCCACGGGTCGCACCAGCCAAGAAATTGGGGTCCCCGATAAGCGGGTGGGCTTTGTCCAGACCGATGCGGCGATCAATCCTGGCAACTCCGGCGGTCCCCTCGTCAATGCGCGGGGCGAAGTGATTGGGGTCAACACCGCGATTATTGGGCGGGCACAGGGATTAGGCTTTGCCATCCCGATCAACACCGCCAAACGCATTGCCGATCAGTTGATTGCTACGGGCAAGGTGGAACATCCCTTCCTGGGTATCCAAATGGTGACCCTGACCCCCGAAACCCGCCAGGAAATCAATCAAAATCCCAACAGTGGGCTACAAGTGGAGCGCGATCGCGGTGTGCTGATCGTGCGAGTATTGCCCAATACGCCAGCGGCCAGTGCTGACCTGCGCAGCGGTGATGTGATTACCCACATCCAAAACCAGGCCGTCAGCGATGCCCAAGGGGTTCAGAAGGCCGTGGAGGCCGTCGGCGTGGGCCAACCGTTACCCCTCACGATCGTCCGGGGCACCCAAACCCTCACGATTACCGTCCGTCCGGCTCCCTTTCCCGCCTCCTTAACCCCGTAGTTGCCAACCATCGGCAGATCGCTGGTCGGCGCTGATCGGCCAAAATTCAAAATTCAAAATTCAAAATGCTTGGGGCGGTTAGGCTTGCCAGACAAGGCCAACGCCGTCCCGACGGCGATCGCCCACCGCCGTGAGGGTGCCGTCGGGTTGCTGGCTGATGGCATGAACCCCGCCGAAAAACATATTCTGGGCTTGCCAGGGAATAATCCGATCGCCGGCTTCGGCGGCAAAGTGCTGGATTGCCTCGGCTCCGGGTAACCCGGGTTCCAGGTTCAAGACCTGATCCTCCCAGTGAAGGCGGGGACTGGCGATCGCTTCAGCCAGGGGCATCTGGAAATCGAGAATATTGAGGATCACTTGTAAAATTGCGGTCCGAATGCGATTGGACCCCCCAGACCCCAGCACCAGTTCTGGCTGGCCGTCCTTCAGGACGATCGTGGGGGCCATCATGGAGGCAAGGCGTTGGTTGGGTTGCCAGGTGTGAAAGCCATCGGGGTTGAGATCGGCCTCCCCCAGCATATTGTTGACCATGATCCCGGTGCCGGGAATCAGAAATGTAGACCCCTCGCCATTGGAGGCGGTCAGGCTGGCGGCATTGCCCTCGGCATCAATCACGCTGATGTGGGTGGTACTGCCCCACTTGTTGGTCATCGAGTTCATACCGGCGCTTAGGGCCTGTTGGTAGGGCTGGAGGGTCGCGGGGGCGAGGAAGGTCCGCAGGAGCGTCTGGGCATCTAAATGACGATCGTAGCGATTCTCCTGGGGAGACGCTGCGCGATCGCGACGGGCGGCATTGCTCAACTGCATTACCTGCCGCAGCAGGCACAAATGTTCAGGACTGCCAAAGGGGATGCGGGGCAAATCGATCGCCTCTAGGACCTTCAACGCAAACCCAATGAGCAACCCCCCGGTGCTGGGGGGCGGATTGGTTAGGAGCGTATTCCCCCGATAGGTGAGGGTGAGGGGTTGCCGCTCGATCACCTGATAGGCCCTGAGATCGGCAGCGGTCAGGTGTCCACCCCGATGGGTGCAAGCTTCAATCAGTGCCTTGGCCCAATCCCCGGTATAAAGCGGGCGATCGCCCATTTCGACCACTGCCGCTAACGTGGCCGCCAAGTCCGGCATCCGTAGGGTATCGCCCGGTTGCAAGCGTTGGCCGTTGGGGGCATAGATTTGCTGGCCTGCGGGAGTTGCCGTTAGGATGGGATCGAGAATCTGTAGACAGTAGCTCGCAAAGGGTTGGACCGTCACGCCCTGCTGGGCATAGGCGATCGCGGGGGCTACGATGTCAGCCAAGGGTAAGCGGCCCAAGGTGCGATGGATATGGAGCAGACCCTTGAGGACACCGGGTACGGCTACCGACCCCAACCCCACGTGGAAGTGTTGGACCGCATCGCCAAAGTTCACCGTCACGGGATAGAAATCCAGATCCGCCACCGGTCGTTTGACTTGCGGCGTTTGGGTGAAGAAATCAAAGAGTGTATTGCGGCCTGCCGCCGTGTGGGCCAGGAGAAATCCCCCGCCCGCCAGGGAAATCAACCCCGACTCGGTGACACAGGCCGTCAGCGCCGCCGCGATCGCCGCATCGAAGGCGTTCCCCCCCGCTTGTAAGATCGCCAACCCAGCCTCAGCCGTTTGGGGGTGTCCTGCCGCAATAGCCCCATGTTGCTTGTACCCCATACCTGTGGCCCATCGGATTCTCGCTGCCGCGTGCAAACAAGTGTCGTAGGTCATAATAATTGAGACACGCCTGTTTGCTGTCACACGCCGTTGATTTATTTTTGATTTATTTCTGGCAGCTTCTGCCGCGCTTAACGCCCCATGCTAGATCACCTCTTAGATCTCTCTCCCAACCTTGGGTTAGATACCCTGTTGCTGCTGCCGGTTTTGATTGCCCTAGAGGCGGTCCTATCCGCCGATAATGCGATCGCTTTAGCCGCCCTATCCCAAGGACTAGGCAACCCGACGCTGCAACGTCGCGCCCTGAATCTGGGCCTTGTTGTTGCCCTGATCCTGCGCATTGTTCTGATCCTGACCGCGACCTGGGTGATTGGCTACTGGCAGTTTGAACTGATGGGGGCGGCCTATCTCCTCTGGTTAGTGTTCCAGTATTTCACCTCGGAAGAGGCGGATGCCCAACACCCCCACCACGGTCCCCGGTTTAGCAACCTCTGGCAGGCTATCCCCCTGATTGCCTTTACGGACCTGGCGTTTTCCCTGGACAGTGTGACCACCGCGATCGCCCTGTCCCAGGATCGGTGGCTGGTGATTCTGGGCGGCATTATTGGCGTACTCACCCTGCGGTTTATGGCGGGGTTATTCATTCGCTGGTTGGATGAATTTGTGTACTTGGAGGATGCCGGGTTTATCACCGTTGGCCTTGTCGGTGTTCGCCTTTTACTTAAGGTGATCAATGACAGCCTGGTACCGCCCCAATGGTTGATGGTGGTTTTGATTACGCTGGTGTTTGCCTGGGGATTTTCGCGGCGTATCCAAGCGGAAGTGGGTATGGACAGCCAGGATGCAGCGATTGGGAGCGAGATTAAGGGGGAAGGGTAAAGGCATACTTGACGGCTGACCCACCCGGCTGCGCCAAAAAGCTGCTGTAAAGTGATGGCTCTACTGCACAATAGGGAGGGGTAGGAACAGGAACACGAAGGGTCCCCATGCCAACCAGACACGCCGACCGCTTGGGGTTGATTGTTTCACCGCAGCGTATTGACACTCCCCGTCCTGAAGGCGCGGGGATTCTCGTTTCATTGGGAGACCAATGTCTTTACCCTCCACGAGCTTCTTTTCGGTGTGCCCCACCGATGTTTTGGGAAAATCTATCCCAGGAAAAGCCGCCCCTTGCGAGACAGGTTCCTCCTCGATTGAGCGAGACTCTGCCTGTGTAGCGGACATTCCAGTTTTAGCACAATCAAATCCGCCCTAGAAGGGCGGTGGCTCTGTATCCCATTAGTTTTGGTCAGTGTCTCGTGGCTCTGTATCCCATTAGTTTTGGTCAGTGTCTCGCAGAAGCAGCCCTGCGGGACCCCCAATCCCTCTATCAACTGTTACTGGACTGTCGGCGAGCCAATGGCGGTACGGACCAGTTTGTCAGTTTGTCGATCGCGATGCCTGGGATTGCGGGGTTAGCGGTCCTGGATGCCTTTAGCCAACCGGACCAGTTGCATTTTTTTTGTGAGTGTGTGCGTCGGGATGTGGCGATCGTTGCCTTTGGGGCAGCCGCCACTATGCAGGTATCGGGGGCGAATCGGTTTCAGCGTGCCCAAGCATTTATCGACCATTGTCTTGCCCATACGGTGCATTTAGGGGATTTACACTTACCTTGGTCCGGGTCCCACTTTTGTTGCCGGTTTACCTTTTTTGAGGCGGAAGCGACGACGGCTCACCCCTTCCCCGCCTCAACCCTGTTCCTGCCCCGCTGGCACCTGGCACGGCAGGGAAGCCAGGGGGTGCTGGTCTTTAACTTACCCCTGGGCGATGCGCCCCACCTTTGGCCCCTAGCTCAGGAGGTCTGCGACCAATACCAACAGTTGCGTACCTTCAGTCTCCAGTTACCCCGCCCCTACTCCAATTCGGTTTGGGTCTGTGCGGACCCCGGTCAGCGTTTTCAGCGATCGATCCAAACCGTCCTCACGGCGATTCAAACCCAACAGTTGCATAAGGCGGTGTTGGCTGACTGCCTAGAAGTCCAGGCTAAATATCCGTTTCAGGTGAGTGCTTGCCTCGATCGCCTGCGGACGGCCTATCCCGACTGCTACGTGTTTGCCACTAGCAATGGCCGGGGGGATACTTTCCTAGGGGCCAGCCCAGAGCGCCTGATCCTGATTCAGGATCGCCAGTTGACCACGGATGCCTTGGCCGGGTCAGCCCCCAGGGGGAAAACCGCCGCTGCTGATGCGTATTTCGCCAGTGGCCTCCTGCACAGCCGCAAGGATCAGCATGAGCATCAGGTCGTCGTGCAATTCATCCAACAAACCCTACGGCAGTTGGGGCTGGCCAGTGAGTTATCTGCCCCAACCCTCTTGCAACTGTCTAATATCCAGCACCTGCATACGGCGATTCAAGCCAAGCTGCCTAGGTCGATTCCCCCCCTCGCGATCGTCGCCGCCCTGCATCCCACCCCAGCAGTGGCCGGGGTCCCCAGGGCGTTGGCTTGTGAGCAAATTCGGCAGCTTGAGCGATTTGAGCGCGGGTTATATGCGGCTCCCCTTGGCTGGGTGGATTATCGCGGGAATAGTGAGTTTTTTGTCGGCATCCGCTCAGCCCTGTTGCGTGCCACTCCCCCTGGTCAGTCCCAGGGCTATCGTGCCCAGCTTTATGCCGGGGCCGGGATTGTGGTAGGGTCAGACCCACGGAAGGAATGGGCGGAAATTCGCCTTAAACTTCAGGCCCTCTTGCGGGCGTTGATTTAGGAGAGAGAAGAGAGGAGACAGGGGACAGGAGGTTTGGGTTGAGGCGGTAGGGGCGAGTTGCGCCCAAGGCTGGCCGGGGCAGCGATATTGCCTAGTGGAGTGCCATGATTAAGATGACTGCTCTCGACTGGTTCAGCCCAAACGGATGCGTCCCGGTTATCCTGAGCTTCCGGATGAATCCCGGTTATCCTGAGCTTGTCGAAGGATCTTAGGATCGATCTGTAGTCCTCCTGTAGTCTTCAAGTTTATGGCTGACAGACCACTAGTGAACTGGTCCATCTAAAATTTTGAATTTTGAATTTTGAATTTTGAATAGCTACTAACTAACAATTATCGGGAACTAACAATTATCGGGATGGGTAACAGTCGGCGTGGGGATTGACGATAGCTTCGCGACGCCAATGGCGTATCGCAATTGCAATACGGTGTGGGCATCCGTGTTAGCGGAGACGCTATATCGCTTGGGCCTAGGCACAGCGGTGGTGTGTCCGGGGTCGCGATCGGCACCGTTGGCGATCGCCTTGGCGGCCCATCCAGGGATTGAGGCTATTCCGGTACTGGATGAACGATCGGCGAGTTTTTTTGCCTTGGGGCTGGCGCGGCGATCGGGGGTGCCCACGGTGTTGGTCTGCACATCGGGGACGGCGGGGGCAAATTTCTATCCAGCGGTGATTGAGGCCCATGAAAGCCAGGTGCCACTCTTGATCCTGACGGCAGATCGGCCTCCGGAGTTACGCCAGTGCCATGCTGGACAGGCGATCGATCAGGTGAAGCTGTACGGTAGCTATCCCCAGTGGCAGACCGAGTTAGCCCTGCCCAGCGTTGAGCCATCTTTGCTGGCCTATTTGCGCCAAACCCTGGTCTATGCCTGGGAACGAACCCGCTTCCCGATCGCTGGACCGGTCCATCTCAACGTGCCCTTCCGGGACCCATTAATCCCCATTGTCGATCCCACGATCGCGCCCCAAATGCAGGACTTCCAGCCAGCGACCTTTTTTGCAGCTCTCCCCGAACGCAACCTGGAACCCCCTCTCCATTCTCCATTCTCCATTCCCCACTCTCCATTCTCCATTCCCCACCCCCCACTCCCCACGACCTTGCACCATTGGCAGCACTGCGATCGCGGCCTGATCATCGCGGGGCTGGCGCAACCGAGCGATCCGGCAGCCTACTGTCAGGCGATCGCCGCGATCGCGCACACCCTGCAATGGCCCGTGTTAGCAGAGGGACTATCGCCCTTGCGGAATTTCCAGTCCCAATTCCCAGCCCTGATCACCACCTATGATTGGCTCCTGCGCGATCGCGGGTGGCGCTCAACGGTGATTCCCACGATCGTCTTGCAAATTGGTGAACTTCCCACCAGCAAAGAACTACGGCAGTGGCTCACGGAAACCCAACCCGATCGCTGGATTATTGGGGCCAGTGACCAAAACCTGGACCCCCTCCACGGTCCTACCCATCATCTGCGCTTGTCGATTGAAGTCTTCAGCCGGCTCCTCAACAAACCCTCTAGCCAACTGCCTAACCGACCGCCTAACGTATCACCCCCCACTCCCCTAGCGTGCACCTACACCCAGACTTGGGTCCAAGCCGATCGCCAAGCCCGCCGTCAGATTGATACCACCCTAGCCGCGTTACCGAACCTGTTTGAAGGCAAAGTTGCCTGGTTGTTGGCGCAGACGCTCCCGATCGGGACACCGCTGTTGATCGCCAACAGTACCCCCGTGCGCGATGTGGAATGGTTTTGGCCCCCCGGCGATCGCCAAATTCGTCCTTTTTTCAATCGCGGGGCAAATGGGATTGATGGCCTGCTCTCTACCGCCTTGGGCGTGGCCCATCGTCACCAACCCACGGTCCTGTTAACGGGGGATCTGGCCCTCTTGCACGATACCAATGGGTTGCTGTTGCATGGTTTGTCTGGGAAGGGGCATTGGGTGGGCCATTTGACGATCGTCTTGATTAACAATGACGGGGGCGGCATTTTTGAACTGTTGCCGATCGCCCAGTTTGACCCGCCATTCACCGAGTTCTTTGCCATGCCCCAGCACATTAACTTTGCCCAACTCTGTGCTACCTACGGGGTCGAGTATATTCGCATCACGGATTGGGAACAGTTCCGAGCGCTGCTCAACCCCCTGCCCCGGACGGGGATACGCTTGCTAGAGATGCGCTGCGATCGGCAAGCCGATGCCCAGTGGCGTCAGCAGTTGTTTGCCCGCTCTCCACACTCGATCGCCCTGGATACCTCCCCCGCCCGATCGCCCCATCCCTAACCCGAATCGGTCTTGTAGCGCCGACCCGTCCTCTGCCCATCGCTATCCACCGACATCCTCGTCAAAATAGACCGACGACCGCAAAAATCTTGCTAGACAGATCCCGACCGACTGGGGTTAGATTAGAAATTAGAGACTATACTAACAGGGAAGCAGCGTATCCGGCGACTGCTATGGCTTTGGTCATGGGCAATGAGCGCGGCGACTTGGAAGGGCAAGCGAATGAGTCTAGTGCTAGTGGTAGAAGACAGTGTGCCGCAACGGGAGATGATCACTGAGCTATTAAAGAATAGTGGTCTCAAGGTCTATGTCGCTAGCGATGGGGTCGAAGCCTTAGAGCAAATCCAAGCCCAGCGTCCGGATCTCGTCGTTCTGGATATTGTCATGCCTCGGATGAATGGGTATGAGGTGTGTCGGCGGCTCAAAGCAGATACCAAAACCCAGGATATCCCTGTCGTCATGTGTTCTTCCAAGGGCGAAGAGTTCGATCGCTACTGGGGAATGCGCCAGGGTGCAGATGCTTACATTGCCAAGCCATTCCAGCCAACCGAATTGGTGGGCACGGTCAAACAGCTTTTGCGTGGATAGTGGGAGAAGAGATAGGGCTATGGTCGCAAGTTCAGACTTTCTCAAGGGCCGGGGGCCGGGACAAGCACCCGCTTTTCAGGGTTCGGATGAGGGCATGGGTAATCCCGAAGGTGAGTTACACCTGCGGTTCTATGTCCCCACGGGTACTGAGTTTGCCCTCCATGCCGTTGGCATTAAGGAAGTCATCTCCCTCTCGCCCGATCGCATTACTCCTATCCCCAATGTCTCCCCCCTCCTGCTTGGGACCCTCAATTTGCGCGGCCAAGTGATCTGGGTGGCCGATTTGGGGCAATTCCTCGGTGATGCCACCCTGCTCAATACCGATCGCAACGAAATTCCCGTGGTTGCCGTTCAGGATCAAGACACTATCCTAGGACTGGCCGTTGACCGGATCGTCGGCATGGATTGGCTCGACCTCGACGAGTTACAGATTGCGACCAATGTGCCAGACAGCATTCTTCCCTTTTTACGGGGGGAATGGGTCTTGAATGAAGAAGCGGGTGAAAGTTTGCGGCTGCTCGACCAGGCAGCCATTATTCGGTCAGCACGGTGGGCAGCCTAGACTGCCGATTTTCCCAGGACACTTAAAGCGGCAGGAGAAGTTATCGATGGCGTCAAGCACAGGATACTCGCAACTCTATCAGAAAGCCCAGGCAGCCTATATTGCGCAACAGTATGAAGAGGCTGCGGGTTTTATTGATGAACTCGTCGCCCACCAACCCGACGATTTCAGCGCCCACCTCCTGCGCGGCCATATTTACTGCTATGGCTTGCAGCGGTATGAGACTGCCCGCCAAGAATACCAAAGGGTTCTGAGTCTGACCACCGATCCCGACTATGTTACCTTGGCCAATCAAGGGCTAGGGGATGTCGAGGAATTTGGTGGGGGCGCAGCCACAGCCCACCCCGATACACAACGAGGAACTGACAATGGCGCGGCTTGGGCAGTTGAGCCAAACGCCCAGTCCGAAATGGAGGCAACGGGCAGCAGTCCCACCGAAGCGCTGTCAGACAGGGGAACCCCGGCCTTCGACGACACCGATGACTTTAACTTTGATGACTTCTCCCTCGACGATAATCACTTTGCTGCCGAGGATCTCACCGAAACCGCTAACCCGTTTGAGAACCCCTTTGCGGCGGGCAGTGTGGATAAACCGATGGCATCGAGTGGGCGAGTCGCAACGGATTTTGCCAGTAATCCCTTCGGTGGTGATGAGTTTGACACCGACTTTTCGGGTGCCGAAACCCCCGAGTCACCGTTTAGCTTTTCTGCCCCGGAAAACGATGCCAACGATCATGCCTTTGCGGACGACTTCCCAGAGGATGACTTTGCCGATCAGGTCTTCCCTGGAGCGACGTTTGATCGCGATCGCCCTGCAACCCCACCCGACTATGGGGCACTAGGGGACGAGGGGGAAATGCCCACCTTCGATTTTGAGGGTGACTTGGACCTGGCTATGGGCGGTGCGGCCTCGACCGGGGGGGACCACCCTGACTTCGCCCGCACGGAAGACAGCGCCACGATGTTTCTCCCCGACCTGGACGCGGCGGCCTTTAACCCTCCGGAGAGTGAGGGGATGACCTTCCCCACCGCAGGCCCAGGGGCGGCGGCTAATGCCAATCAAACCTTTGTACATCAACCCGAACAGGATGACTTTAGCTTTGAAGAAGACTTTGGTCACAATGCCTTTGGCAACCCGGCCTTTGCGGCTGAGGCGGAAACGGGTAGTTCGGCTTTCCCTGCGGGTGCCTTTGAAGATCAGACCATTGGAAGTCAAGAGACCTTTGATGACGGCGGCTTCCTCGCCGAACCCACGACAGACGGCACGGGGAGCCAGAGTAGTGTGGGCTTTCTCGACGATTTTGAAGACTTCGATGATGTGGGCAATCTGCCCGATTTTGACCTATCGGATACCTCCGGTGAACTGGCGGGTGAGTTTCCCACCGACTCCGGCTTTTCCCTAGGCGACGATACGAGCAGTCGCCGATCGGTCCGCACTTCGGGTTTCCGGCAACCTCCCACCTCCTTTTCTGGCGAGAATCTGGATTTTAGTTTTGATGCCGCCGAAGGGATGGCCTTTGGTGTTAGCCCGGAAGCGACTGAAGAAGCAGCGGCGGAGCAGGGCTGGCTAGCGCCCTTCCTCAATGCGCCAATGGCCTCCAAACGCTGGATCACGGCGGGGGCGGTGGGGATTGTGTCCCTGCTGTCGGTGGCTGTGGTCAGCTATGTAGCGGCGAACCAAGCCACGGATAAAAATCCCACTGTGGTGGGCCAGTTGCAACGGACCGGGTTACTGATGGCGGTGGTGGCGGGGGCAACAGGGGGGGCAACCACGCTACTGCTCAATGGGGTTGCCAATCAGCAAATTCAACGATCGGTCACGGATTTGCAAGCCCGGTTTGATGCGGTTACCCAGGGCAACCTGAACATCCGTGCCGTGCCCCATGCGGAAGATGAACTGGGGCAGTTGGCTGTGGGCTTTAACCGCATGATGCAATCCATGACGGCAGTGACCACCGAAGCCCAACGCAAGGCCGATGAGATGGAGCGGGCCAAGGAAGATCTCCAGCGCCAAGTGATCAAACTTCTGGATGATGTGGAAGGGGCGGCACGGGGCGACCTCACGGTCCAGGCAGAGGTGACCGCAGACGTGCTGGGGGCCGTGGCCGACTCGTTTAACTTGACAATTCAGAACCTGCGGGAAATTGTGGTTCAGGTGAAGCAAGCCACCCGCCAGGTGGCCAAGGGCGCGTCCGATAACGAACAGTTTGCCCGGGGCCTGTCAGCGGACGCGTTGCGGCAGGCGGAAGAACTGGCCGTCACCCTCAACTCGGTGCAGGTGATGACCGACTCGATTCAACGGGTGGCGGAAAGTGCCCGCGAAGCGGAAGATGTGGCGCGATCGGCCTCGGCCAGTGCCTGGAAGGGCGGGGAAGCGGTGGAACGGACGGTGGCCGGGATCTTGCGGATTCGGGAAACTGTGGCTGAGACTACCCGTAAGGTGAAGCGGCTGGCGGAATCCTCCCAGGAAATTTCCAAGATCGTGGCTTTGATTTCCCAAATTGCCTCCCGGACGAACCTGCTGGCGTTGAACGCCAGTATTGAAGCGGCTCGTGCCGGGGAAGCTGGTCGAGGGTTTGCGATCGTGGCGGATGAAGTGCGCCAGTTGGCCGATCGGGCCGCCAAGGCATCGAAGGAAATCGAGCAGATCGTGCTTCAGATTCAGGGGGAAACCAGTTCCGTTATGACCGCAATGGAAGAAGGGACCCAACAGGTGATTGAGGGGACCAAACTGGCGGAACAAGCCAAGCGATCGCTGGATGACATCATTCAGGTGTCTAATCGGATTGATACCCTGGTGCGATCGATTACGGCGGATACCGTCGAGCAAACCGAAACCTCACGGGCGGTCTCCCAGGTCATGCAATCGGTGGAACTGACCGCCCAGGAAACCTCCCAGGAAGCCCAACGGGTATCGGCTTCCCTGCAAAGTCTGGTGGGGGTTGCCCGCGACCTGCTCAACTCGGTGGAACGGTTCCGCGTCGAAGCCACGGACCGTTAGGCATGATGCTGATTCCAATGGGATCGGGTACATTAGAGCCAGACTTGTCAGCACCATCGGAAATCGACAACTTGCTGCCCTCCTTAGGAAGATAACCAGATACGGTCAGGGAAGCCACCATACACGGCCAACGACTCGCCGCCCACATTAAGCACTTAGGGATACTGTCATGCAGCCGGATCAGCAACAACGGATCATGGGCTACTTCATCGAAGAAGCCAAAGAGCACCTGAGCACGATCGAACGCGGCCTCCTTACCCTGCAAACAACGATCGACGACCCGGAAGGCATTCAGGAACTCTTCCGCGCCGCCCACTCGGTGAAGGGGGGAGCCGCCATGCTGGGGCTAGAGAGTATCCAGAAAATTGCCCACCGCTTAGAAGATTACTTCAAGGTTCTCCAGGAACATCCCATTCAGGTTGATCAAAACCTGGAGTCCTTCTTCCTCAAAGGGTTTGATGCCCTGAGCGAACTCCTAGAGGAGTTGCAAAACCCCTTAGGGCTGACGGAGGACCATGCCCAACGGATCACCGCAACCGTTGAACCCGTCTTGCAATCCCTCGGCCAGCACCTGGATCAGTTAGTGGCAGAAGGAACGACAGGCGCACACCGCGCTCCGGCCCCCACCCCCAGCCGTGCCCCGATCACAACCCCAGCGGTGCTTGAGGTGCCCACGAGTCCGCCCGAAGACAGCGCCTTACAACTGATCTTCCGCAGCGACGTGCCGACGCGCCTGCGGGAAATGCTGCAATTGTTCAAGCAGCCCGACCAGTCGGCTCCCGCCCGCCAACAATTGGGTGAAATCTGTCGCAGCTTGGAGCAGGCCGGGGAGCAGTTTGGCCTCCGTACCTGGTGTGACCTGATGCGGGCCGTAGCCCAGGCGATCGCTAATCCCAATAACACCCACCGGACCCTCGCCTCGATTGTCATCCGAGAAGTGAAGCAAGCGCAAGAACTGGTCCTGGCTGGACGGGCTGATGCCATCCTCATCAGTTCCGCCTTACAAGACCTGCTGCCCCCTGAAGCCAGCCGGGTTCCCCCCAGTGAGGATGACCTGCATAGCTGGTTAGCCACTGCCGAAGCGGACCCGTCCGTCCTGACCTCCTTGGGGTTGGATGCCTTGCCGGAGGTGGCAGTGCCCCCCAGTGTGGCCGAAGTTACGCCTACCCATGCCCTAGAAGAACCCCTCAGTGCCCGTGCCCCGGAAAGTGGGACCAAAACGGGGCCAGAGGTGGGGATGGCTGAACTCAACTCCCTGGCCGATCTTTTTGAAGGGGAAGTGCCTGACCTCGACCTCAGTTGGGAGGAAGAAGTGCTCGGCTTCTCGGAACCCGAGACAACGACCGCGCTCACCACCAGCGAACTACCGGGCGATCTCTCGGATCTCTTGGCCGATGTCACCCATGCACCAGAACCGCGCACCCTGGTGACAGAGGATTTGGACTTCCTGGATTTGCTGGAAGACAAGAGTACGGAAACCGCTGGTACTCCCGCCGCGCTTGTGTCTGAACCTGGGGCGGCAACCCGTGAGATGGATAGCTTTGAGGATCTGTTATCGATCTACGGTGATGAAGAGACCGCAAGCTCCGGGCCGCCCTCATCCCCAGCGGCCAGTGCCGATGCTTCCCTGGGGGAATTTGAGGATCTGTTAGCGGAACTAGAGGGCGATTCTCCTGGGGAGACGCTACGCGAACGCGGTTCGGAACCGATCGCCAGGGGAGAAACTGACCCCGCCCTGAGGGGCCTAGAAGCGATTTTTGAAGACTTTTCCGGCGCCGAATCAGAACTTCTGTCGGGTTTGGAGGCACCTTCTGAAACGATCGCGCCGCCAACGGCAGCCCAGCCCGCAGCCCAACCTAAAGCCCAGCCCGCAGCAGCGGCTGACTGGAATCTGGAAGATCTCGGCTTGGATCTCCCGGCCCCCACCGCCGAACGCTCTCCGAGTCTGACGGAAGCCAGCGAACTGCCGATCGTAACTGGGGAAGCTAATCTAGAGGCATTACTGGACGAAATGACCTTAACCGAAGCAGGCAGCATCGAGCCGATCGCCGCTGAGCTAGGCACAGATCTGGATGATTTACTGGACGCGATCGCCAGTGAAACGGTCACGCCTCCTGCCGAGATGGCCCCAGCCGCTGGCCTCACGGATGCCCAGGGTGAGGGCGATCTGGAAGCTTGGGAAGCCGCACTGGCCGAGGAAACCGCTGCCGCTGCCGCTGGGGAAGTGCCCGCCTGGGGTGAAGCAGAACGCGATGAGTTAGGACTCGGTGAACTAGAACTGGGCGACCTAGGACTCGGTGACCTAGGACTCGGTGACCTTGAAGGGGGTGAAGCAGAACTCAGTGAGGCAGCACTCGATGAAGTCGCACTCGATGAAGTCGCACTCGGTGAAGCAGAACTGAGTGAGTTTGAACTCAGTGAGGCAGAACTGAGTGACGTGGAACTGGGTGAGCCAGCGTGGGATGAGCCTGCCCCTGAGAGGGCTACCCGTAAGCCGGTTATTACGGAGGCGATCCCTAGTGCCCTGGCACCGGACTGGGCAGCGGCACGGGAAACCGTGGCCGAACCCACTCCCCAACGCCAGTTGGCCACGGACCCGTGGGAGATGATGTTTGGCGATGAAGAGATGCTGCTGACTGAAACCGAGGCAGAGACTGCCGAGCGCGATCGCCCTGCACCCACAACCGATACCCTCTCGGAACCGACGGAAGATACCCTCACAGACAGTGGGGAAGCGGATACTCCCACTGAATCCCCAGTCCCCACAACGTCAGAAATGCCAGCCGCATGGGCTGAAGAGATCGATGATTTCTTTGAGGTCGAACCAGAGGACATTACCCGAACCGCCTCCGCACGTGAGCTAACCACCGATACTCGGCTAGCGGAGCCGCCGGACGTTGCCCCTCCGGTTGCCCTAGAGTCTCCCGCCGCCGCGATGGAGCAACCTTGGCCGAGGGCCGCAGAACCGGCCGATCGCGAACCCCCAGCCGCTGCGATCGCGGCGGTCTCCCCCGTTGATCGCGAACCCAGTGGGGTAGAGTCGGCAACGGCCCCGATCGCCGGGATACCCGAAAGCGCCGGCGTGGAAGAGTTTCCAGAACACCTATTCGACGACCTGGCCAGTGAGGAAGAGCTAGAACTGGCTGAGATTGCGATTGAACTCACCGAGGGGGTTGAGGAGAGCGAAGATATTGCCGCCACCCTGGGCCTGGAGCAAGTTGATCTCCTAGTGGAGGCCACCAGTGATGCGGAAGCTGCCGATATAGATTTCCCTGGCCTGGATCAGGAACTAGAGTCCCTTGCCCTGGATGCCCTCGACCTAGGGGAAGCGGTGAGTGAAGCCGGAGAAGGGGCCACGCCTGGAGCATCCCCTGCGGGAGTGGCAATGACAGATGTTGCTGAAGCGGATCTAGAGGCAACCCTCGACCATCTCGACCATCTCGACGAGTTCAATGATTTAGATGACTTAGATGCCCTCCTGGTCGAGGAGATGGCTGTTGCGGTTGAGGCGGCAACAGAAATCACCGAAGGGTTTGACGACCTGGATGCCCTCTTAAATGCAGACTTACCTCCCGAGCCGCCCCCAACCAGAATGACCCCGGCCAGCGCGGAAGCCGATTTCGCTGACTTGGAATCCCTATTGAGTGACGCTCAGAGTGACGCTCAGAGTGACGCTCAGGACGAGCACCAACCCGCCCCTAGCCCTGCCCCCCCGCCCGCGCCGAAAGCACCCCGTGAGGACGATGAATTTGACGATCTGGAAAAACTCCTGAAGGCTGCTGACGAAACCCTGGGTGGGCCTGCGGTTGCTGCGAATCGGGTGCAGACCCCGATCGGACGGCGACGGGCGATGGTTGAGCAAACCATGCGGGTACCCGTCAAGCAGTTGGATGGCCTCAGCAACCTGGTAGGGGAACTGGTGGTTAGCCGCAACAGCTTGGAACAAAACCAGGAGCGCCTGCGCCAATTCCTCGATAACCTGCTCTATCAAGTGCAGCAACTCAGCGATGTGGGCCAACGGATGCGTGATTTATACGAACGATCGCTCCTGGAAGCCTCACTGCTCTCCCACCGTCAAGGTTATCAGGCCCCAACAACGGGGGCTAGCCACACGGGTAACGGTAGCGGTGATCACTTAACGGGGGTCAGCTTTGATGCTTTGGAAATGGACCGCTTTACCGCCTTCCATACCCTCTCCCAGGAAATGATTGAACTGATCGTCCGGGTGCGGGAGTCGGCATCGGACATTGAGTTCACTGGGGATGAAACCGATCAGATCACCCGGCAATTCCGCCAGATTACGACCCAACTGCAAGAAAGCCTCACCCGATCGCGTATGGTGCCCTTTGCCCAAGCCGCCGATCGCCTGCCCCGCGCCGTCCGGGATATTTCCATCAAGTGTGGCAAGCAGGCCGATTTACAGGTCGAAGGCCGCGATACGTTGATCGACAAGATGATCCTGGAGCAGTTGTATGATCCCCTCACGCATTTGGTCAACAACGCCATTACCCACGGGATTGAAACCCCCGCAGAACGGACCGCAGCGGGCAAACCTCCCAAGGGCCAGATCAGCATTCGGGCCTTCCACACCGGCAACCAAACTGTGATTTCGATCGCCGATGATGGGGCTGGCATTGATGCCGATCGGGTTAAACGCAAAGCCATCGAAAAAGGGTTAATCACGCCCCAGGAAGCCCAGAGCATGACCCGGTTGGATGCCTACGACCTCCTGTTTCTCCCTGGCTTCAGTACCAAGGACAAGGCCGACGACTTTGCCGGACGGGGCGTGGGGATGGATGTGGTGCGGACGAGCCTGAGTGAGATTCGCGGCGCGATCAACACCGATTCCACCCTGGGCAAAGGCACGACCTTTACGATTCGGCTGCCCCTGACCTTGAGTATTTCCAAGGCGCTGCTGTGCCTGAGCAACCGGACCCGCATTGCCTTCCCGATGGACGGCGTGGAAGATATGCTCGATGTCCCCAGGGATCGGGTACAAACCAATGCCGAAGGTCAAACCTGCATCCTCTGGCGCGATACCTTGCTACCCTTCCGTCCCCTCGCCGACCTGCTCAAATACAATCGCCAAATGGGGCGGGGCAGTATCTACGGCGGGGCCACCCTGGATGACGACATCATCTCAGTGGTGGTACTGCGGAGTGCCAGCAACTTTGTCGCGTTGCAAGTAGATCAGGTGGAAGGTGAGCGAGAAATTGTGATCAAGCAATTGGAAGGTCCAGTACCCAAGCCCATTGGCATTGCCGGGGCGACGGTCATGGGGGATGGGCGGATCATGCCGATCGCCGACGTGCTGGAACTGATCGACCTGGCAATGGGCCGGATGCGCGGTGGCAGCAGCAGTATGTGGGAGCAGCAAGCCCCGCCACCGGTTGAAGTGGAAGCAACGACCACCGAGCCAACTGTGTTGATTGTAGACGACTCGATTACGGTCCGCGAGTTGTTGTCCATGACCTTTACCAAGTCAGGCTACCGGGTGGAACAGGCCCGCGATGGTCAAGAAGCTTGGGAAAAGCTGCGATCGGGTCTCCCCTGCGATCTCGTCTTCTGCGACATCGAAATGCCGAGGATGGACGGCCTGGAGTTGCTCTCGCGGCTACAAAAAGATCCCCACCTCAGCCAAATACCGATCGCTATGCTGACCTCACGGGGGGCGGATCGCCACCGGCAGATGGCCATCCAACTGGGAGCCAGTGGCTATTTCACCAAGCCCTATCTCGAAGAAGCCTTGCTGGATGCGGCTTCGCGGATGCTCAAGGGGGAAGTATTGGTTGCGGCGGGGGCCGAGAAGGGTGCTTAGCGGGCAAGCGGTGAGCCATCTCCACAAGGGCAGGTTTCTAAACCTGCCCCTACATTCCTAATGGATATGGGGGTGTTGGGTAAGGGGATCGCGATCGGGTTAGCGATCGCGGCTCCAGTGGGTCCCATTGGTGTCCTCTGCATTCGACGGACGTTGGCGGAAGGGCAACTGGTGGGGTTGCTGTCGGGGCTGGGGGCGGCGACGGCGGATGCGGTGTATGGCGCGATCGCGGGATTTGGGTTGACGATCGCGGCGGATTTTTTGCTCAACTATGCCGTTGGGTTGCAGTTCTTGGGGGGCCTATTCCTCTGTTACCTGGGGGTGCGCACCTTTCTAACACCGCCCGCGATCGAGGCCGCGACGGTTGAGGGGACGGGCCTGTTGGGGGCCTATGCCTCGACGTTTTTCTTGACCTTAACCAATCCGGCGACGATTTTGGCCTTTATGGGGGTGCTGACGGGGTTAGGGATTTTGAGCAGCGATCGTGGTTCAGCGGCTTTGCTCGTATTGGGCGTATTTCTGGGGTCGGCCCTGTGGTGGTTGATTTTGAGTAAGGGTGTTAGCCTATTCCGCACACGATTGACTCAGACTGGATTACAGTGGCTCAACCGATTAGCTGGCGTCGTTATTTTTGGCTTTGGCCTGCTGACGCTGCTACCCGATTTTTAAGATATGCCCGCGCGGGTCATCCGCGACCGGCTACCCTCACCCGTTGCCTATGGGCTGGGATCTTGCTACTGGGCCTGGGTTTAGCCGGTGTTGCCTTTTGGCCTTGGAGCCTGCCTGCGTTCGCCCAGAATCCCCCGGGGGCAACCGTTCAGAAACAGCCCCTCTCGGTGGAGGATTTACAACGCTACCAGCAACAGGTGGAGCAGTATCGCAGTGGCCTGACCCAACGGCGACAGCAGCTTGAGCAAATCGAATCTCTTGTACAGCACCAGGTTGTCGGACTGGACTACAACATCAAAGCCACCGATGGGCAACTCCAGGACAGCGAATATCAACTGCAACTAGCGGAGAAAAACCTGAAATTATTACAAGCCGACCTGATGCAGGCCACCACCCGCTACCAACAGCAACAGGCCGCAACGATCGCCCGCCTGCGGTTTCTGCAACGGCAACAGGGGGTGCAGGGCCTCGCCGTGTTGCTCAAAAGCGATAATCTCACCGACTTCTTGGCCCGTCGCCACCAGTTAAAACAACTGTTCAACCACGATCGCGACCAACTGCTCGCCCTGCAAACCGAAGCGGAAAAACTCAACCAACAACGGCTGATCGTCGCCCAGCAAAAAAATGCGATCGCCCTGATCCAGCAGCAAATTTTAGCCCAGCGATCGCAATTTGAAGCCCAACGGGCAGCCCAGACTGCCCTTGTGCAACGGCTCCAAACCGATCGCCAAGCCCTCCTCGCCGCCGAGGCCCAGATTGCCCAGGATTCCGTCAGCCTTGCCCAACTGATCCGCACCCGTGGCGGCACCCATACCGGCAGTCCCCAACTGCGCATCCTCCACGGTCGGCGCGGTCGCGGTCCCATGATCTATCCCGTCAACGCCCCCATTACCAGCCACTTCGGCTGGCGCGTCCATCCCATCCTGGGCACCGAGCGGTTTCACTCAGGAACCGACTTTGGCGCGGACCCCGGTACCCCAATCCTCGCCGCTGCTGCCGGTACCGTCATTGTGTCCGACTGGTATGGTGGCTACGGCAACGCGGTCGTCATTGACCACGGCGGTGGCATCACTACCCTCTACGGCCACTGTAGCGAACTCTACGTCACCGAAGGCCAAACCGTCATGGCGGGCCAAGTCATTGCCGCGATCGGCTCCACCGGCCTCTCCACCGGCCCCCACCTCCACTTTGAAGTCCGCGAAAACGGCGACCCCGTTGACCCCATGAACTACCTCTAACCCGCTTCGTGCGTCTTCGTGTCCTTCGTGCCTTAGTGGTTCCTGCCGTTCTTTCCCCACCCATTCTTCCCCCCACCCAAAACAAGCGACAATAAACCCAAACCCTGCATTCACCAAGGACCCAGCAGACAATGGCCAACATTCGCATCGGCAACGGCTATGACATCCACCGCCTCGGCCCCGATCGCCCCCTGATCCTGGGGGGAGTTAAAATCGACCACGAACTCGGCCTAGTCGGCCACAGCGATGCCGATGTCCTCACCCACGCGATCATGGATGCCATGCTGGGAGCCGCCAGCCTTGGGGATATCGGCCACTACTTCCCCCCCGATGATCCCAAATGGCAAGGAGCCGATAGCCTGCAACTCCTCACCCAGGTCAACGAACTCCTCCTCAACCAGGGCTGGCAGGTGGGCAACGTCGATTCCGTCATCGTCGCCGAACGCCCCAAACTCAAACCCCATTTAGCCGCCATGCGCGATCGCCTGAGTGCCTGCCTACGGCTCACCAGTAACCAAGTCAGCATCAAAGCCACTACCCACGAACGCCTCGGTCCCATTGGCCAAGAAGAAGGCATTGCTGCCCATGCAGTTGTCCTGATCCATCGTCGGTTTTAAGTCATTAATGATTAGCCTCACGATGCGCATCCCCATCAAGCACCGCCTTCGGGGACCCTGCGCCTGCCTTTCTGGCAGATCCCAGTCTTTGAAAGGGCGCATATCTGTACATTTACGGAGCAACCAATTGACAAAAATTTACTGTCTGATTGCAAACCGTAAACTTATATTTCCTAACAACAAAGTAAAATGAGTTGTCAATGAGTGTTATCTATAGATTAGTGCTGCTTTGTTAAGCAATATTGCAAGTTTGCGGATCTTGCTTTGGGGGGTGCATCCCCAAGCTGGCTGATGCCAGCGTCTTGGAATCCCAGCAAATAGGAACATAAAAGTGGACAGGCCCTTGCAACCTCTGAGCGGCGATCAAGCCTATGGTATGGCCGCGATCGAGTCTTCAGACAGGACCCCAGCTAAGGTTTACCCCTTCGTTAAACAACCCACCTTGGACTATTTCTTCGAGATCTCCCCCGACTTGTTAGGAGTTATTAATCCCAGTGGTTATTTCCATTGGGTGAATTCCCGTTGGGAGCGAGTTCTTGGTTTAACGATCGCGACGCTGCAACAAAAACCCTGGTTTGAGTGGCTGGAAGCGACTGATCGCGAGTTTGCCAAGGCCATTCACGATCGCCTGGGTCCCGATTGTCCGCACCTTCAGTTTCAAGGGCGAGTCGATAGCCTGGTGCGTCCGTCCCAGCCTTCAGCTTGGCAACTCTTCTATCACGCCGATCAACCTTGGATCTATGTCATTGTCCAGGTTGTATCACCTTCACCCTCTAGCCACACCCCCGCTTGGGAGAGTGAGGCGCAACTGCAACACCTCGTTGAGACGATCGAAGACTACGCCATCTATCAGCTCGATCGGGAGGGATACATCATCAGTTGGAATATTGGCGCCGAGCGGATTCACGGTTACGCCGAGGCCGAGATGATTGGCCGGTCCGTTACCCGGTTATATCCACCCGAAGCGATCGCCGCTGGTAAGTTTGAACAGGAACGCCAGATCGCACTGACTACGGGCCATTTCCAGGACGAAAGCGAGCGGGTACGCAAGGATGGGTCGCGCTTTTGGGTGAATTCCGTGTTGACAACCCTGTACGATCGCCACGGTAATTTCCAGGGCTTCACCAAGGTGACCCGTGATATTACCGAGCGCAAGCGACATGAGGCCCTGTTGCAACAGACCAACGAGATCCTAGAGCAACGGGTTGCTGAACGGACGGCGGAACTGCTCGCCGCGAATGAGTTACTTCGGCGCGAAATTGAGGAACGCCAGGAAGTGGAGGCCAAGCTGCGGCGATCGGAAGAGCGTTTGCGCCGTCATGCGGAGCAATTGCGGCGGCTTCTGCGGCAACTCAAGAATACCCAAGCTCACCTGGTCCAGGCCGAAAAAATGTCCAGTTTGGGGCAATTGGTGGCGGGGGTTGCCCATGAGATTAATAATCCCGTCAGTTTTATTGCGGGGAATTTAACCCATGCACGGCAATATCTCCACGACCTCCTCGATGTCTTGGCCCTCTACCGTCACCACTATCCAGAACCCCCACCAGATATCCAGGCGAAGGCATTGGCGATTGATCTGGACTTCCTGGTCTCGGATCTGCCCGCCCTGCTGAACTCCATGATGATGGGAACCGATCGCATTCACCAGATCGTGCTCTCGCTACGCAACTTTTCGCGCCATGATCAAGCGGCCTGCAAAGCCGTAGATATTCACCAAGGGCTGGACAGTACCCTACTGATCCTGCGTCACCAGCTAACCCTGCCCAACAGTGAACAAGCGATTGCGATCGAGAAAGACTACGGGGATCTGCCCCTGGTGGAATGCTACCCCGGCCAACTGAATCAGGTGTTTATGAATTTGCTGAGTAACGCGATCGATGCGATCGCCGATCGCTTTGCGCCCCTGGCCCAAGCCCCCAGCTGCGATCGCTTTACCGATGGTCCCACGCGATCGGCAGCCTCCGTGACCGTCAACACGGCCACTGGGATGCCCCAGGGGGAACTGCTGAGCGCCCCCACCCCCACCCTACGCATTCGCACCGAACAGACGGACCCTGAGTGGATTACCATTCGCATCGCCGACAACGGCATTGGGATTCCCGCCGACCTCCAACAGCAACTCTTCGACCCCTTCTTTACCACGAAGCCCGTGGGCAAAGGAACCGGGCTGGGGCTGTCCATTTCCTACCAGATTATTGTGGAGCGGCATCGGGGTCGCCTCCAGTGCCATTCACAGCCGGGGGTCGGCACCGAGTTTACGATCATGATTCCCTTGCGCCAGCAGCCCTAAGCGAGCGTTCGCGAGCGTTCGCCAGAGCCTTGCCCCCGTTTCCTGCATCTGAGACTGTCGGTTTGGGCATGTCTCTGTTATGGTCATTTCCGTGCAGACTAGGATAAAGCAGATGCGTATGGCAGCGCCCGTGAACGGCTATGTTAACCCACGTTGACCGACTCCTCTTTGTGAGGGGTGTTCCTGTCTTTAAGGAACTGCGAGATGATTTTCTCGTCAAACTGGCTTCGGTCATGGAGGAAGTCGAGTTTCCGGCCAATTATACGATCTTTGCTGAAGGGCAAGAAGGACGCTCTCTTTATATCGTGGTTTCGGGACAGGTGTCGGTGCATACCGGGAAGGAAGAGTTGGCTCAACTGACACAAGGGGCCTGTTTTGGCGAAATGTCCGTCTTTGATGCGGAACCGCGATCGGCCTCGGTGACCACCCTGAGCCGCTGCGAGTGCCTCACCTTGAATCAGCAGCAGTTGTACGAAGCGATCGAGGAAACCCCTGGTATTGCGATCAATATCATTCGCCTACTCTCGTCTCGGATTCGCGAACTGAACCAAAAGCTCAAGGCCAAGGATCTAATGCACCAGCGGGTGATGGCTGTTTACGAAACCCAAGGCGCGATCAGCCCAGACGGACGCTTGTCCGATTTTGGCACCCCCCGGCGCTAAGGGAAGCATTCCGACACAGACAGCCACGATCATACGACGACTGAGGATGCCGACCCTACGGATGATGACAGCCCGATCGCCGCAGACGAGCTAGCCCCGCTTCCCGATCTAATTCCCTGGGATACACTGGAATCAGGGTAAGCATTGTATCAGCGTCAGCATGAATGCCCGATCGCGATCCTAAGCTGGAGGAACATTGTGCCCCCTAATCCCTTCTTTGTCGGTGGACCCACCCCCAGCGAGTACTTTATTGGCCGTTCCAGTGAAATCAAAATTGCCTTTGATCAGATTGGCAAACGCGCCCATGCGGCCTTTTATGGCAGTTCGGGGATGGGGAAGTCTTCCCTGCTTAAACACTTGATGAATCCAGCCAGTTGGCAACAGCAGGGACAGGATTTTCAGCAGGCGATCATTGTTTACCTGAACTGTACCGATGTGAATCCCTTTCGCCCCGCCACCTTTTTCCGCGAAATTCTCGTGGCCCTCCGGGAAGAGGTCGAAGGCGATGCGGAGCTGATCCCGGAGATCGATGCCATCCTGCAAGCCGAAACGCCGATCGCTAAGGGGGACCTGCGCCGGGTCTTGAAGGCGATCGGTCAGCGCGATCGGTTTCTGTTGCTGTTAATCGACGACTACGACTATGCCCTGCGTCCCCATGCCGACTATAGTGAAGCCGACATGCTCACCTTCCTGAGCGAGTTTCGTAACCTGGCGGTCCATAGCCGGGAAAGTCGCTACCTATCCACGATCGTCACCTCCTTCCGACGGCTGACAGAACTAGGTCCCCAACTGCCCCCCACCAGTTCCCCCTGGTACAACCACTACCTCTTCCAACCCCTCCGGCCCTTCTCCCCCCAGGAGGTGGATGCCGCCTTTTTCCGCGTCGATTCTCCCCTGCTGATCCCGATCGCCCCGGCCCTCAAGACGGGTATTTTGGAAATCACCGATGGCCATCCGGCCTTGCTGCAACAGGCAGGGTACTTACTCTATGACACGCTTCAGACGGGCCAAATCCCCGATATCGAAGCCTTTGCCCACGATTTTGAAAGCCGCACGGAGCATTTTTATCAAAACACCTGGGCTTTTTCCACCGAAACCGAGCGCGTCCTGATGATGTTGATTGCCCTGCTGCGGCTCCAGGGACGGCTGAATCGACGGGAAAGCTATCGCCTCAATGGGATTGACCTCATCCTAAGCCAGCGCCGCCGTGAACTGATCGACCTGGAAGAGCGGGGGGTGATCAAACGTCCCAGCCCGCCCACGGATACGGCCTATGCCTTCGCATCCTCTATGATGGAATGGTGGGTGATCCAGGAACTTGAAACCAGCGACGAAGCCATTCTGACCGGGCGGGAGCGGATTTTGCTGAACTTGATGAGTCGGGATCAGGTGGAGCAAGTGAAAGCCATCATCCGGCAGGTCTGGCAGCAGCGGGAAGCGGTCCAGTCACTCATCGAATGGATTGTGCGCTTGTTGAAAGCCTAATTCATTGGGGTGCTTTGTTGATTTTCCGGTCCACATTCACCCGTGGGCAACACACCGTATTTCCAGGGCAAGGGCTTGAGGATTCAGGATATCCGGTATGGCATCTCCAACCATGACTCTCATCAAAGAGAATCCCTATATTATCGGTCGGCCTATTTACGAACCGGAGTTATTTTTCGGGCGTGAGGACCTCTTTCAATTTGTGGCCGATAATTTGGCAAAACAGGCGAAGGTGATCCTGCTCCACGGCCAACGGCGCATTGGCAAGTCATCGGTCCTGTCGCAAATTCCTAATTTCGTTAGACTGCCCGACTTTGTATTTGTTTCCCTTTCCCTGGAAGGGCAAGCCAATAAGCCCCTGGCGGAGGTGTTGTATGTGCTGGCCAGTGAAATCCTAGCGGAGTTGGAGTTCGCCCCGCCCCTGGTCACGCTGCCCGATAAGGCTGCCTTTCAAGAGCAACCTCAGGTGTTTGCGGAGGTCTTCCTCCCCCAGGTGTACCGAGCGCTGGGGGGCAAGAAGTTGGTGTTGCTCCTGGATGAGTTCGATGTCTTGCACAGCAATGCCCCCGATACGGCAGTAGTCCAGTTTTTCCCCTATCTGCACGAGGTGGTCGATCGCCATGAGCCGCTGTTTATGATCCCGGTTGTGGGGCGGCGGCTGAATGATCTGCCCAATTTGCTTAATCTGTTCCGCGAAGCCCCCTATCAAGAGGTGGGCCTGCTCAAACCGAACCCCACCTATCGCCTGATCACGGAACCGGCTAGGGGGGTCCTGCATTACCATGCGGATGCCCTAGAGGCGATTCTCGACTTGACCGCCGGTCATCCCTACTTCACCCAGGTACTCTGTTTTGCCATCTTCACCCAAGCTAGGGAGCGGCAGCAGTGGCAGGTGCAGCGGGCGGATGTGGCAGCGGTGATTGATCTAGCGATCGAGATTGGCGAAGGTGGGTTGGCCTGGTTTCGGGATGGCCTGCCCATTCCAGAGCGGGTGGTGCTGTCGGCGGTGGCGGAGTCCCAGCGCCAACGTGCCCAAGATCCCCACCGGGCGACCGATCTGCTGACGCTCTTACGCCAACAGGGGGTGGAACCGACGGAAACCCTGTACCAGGCGGGCTGGAACCTGATGGAGTGGAATTTTATTCACCCACCAGCATGGCCCGTGTCGGATCATCCACGCCATGTGTATGAGGTGACGATCGACTTGGTACGGCGCTGGTTGGTGAAGCGCTATCCCCTCAGTCGGGAAATTTGGGAATTGGAGAAACTTGATCCCGATGCCCAACGTCTCTATGAACAAGCCAGTCACTGGCACCAAACGGGGGATCTCTGTGCCGCGATCGCGGCCTATGAGCAAGCCCTAAGCCATAACCCGAACCATTTCAGTAGTTTGTTTGAGTTGGTGGCAGCCTATGGGGCGGCGAATCGGGGCGATCGGGTGCGAGACCTGTACCCGCGGCTGCTGTTGGTGGACCCGGTCCGGGCGGCGGGGTTAGCCCCGTTCCCCGCGTTGTTACCGGCCTCACCCCCCGTGACCCAGCACCCGGCCATCCCCAGTTTGGCGGAGCGCATTGCCGAGTATGAAACCAAAATTGCCCAAGAGCGCCGCAAGCCTACCCCCAACCTGAATCTGATTAAACACTGGCAAGCGAGTATTCAGGTTTTTGAACAGCGGATTCAGCAGCTTCGCCAACGCCAGGAGTCCCGGTCATGATGCAGATTAGCGATCGCCCCATTCCCACCCGCAACGATACCCTCAGTGCCCTCATCGCCGAACTGGGGGACGAAAGTCAGCATGTCGCCGCGCTAATCAACCAGTTGCGGTTACCTCACATTACCCCGCAGCAGCAGGTGGAAATTTTGGCCGAGTTGCTGGCTTCGGTGGTGCATTTACATACCCACTGCGATGAATCTTTCCAAGACTTGCTGGTCGCTGAGATTGAGGATCTGGCAACAGTGACGGACTCCTAGGAGGGCAGGAGGGCTGGGGTGGGGTGTCGTTATGGGAGGCAGCGATCGCACCCTGGGGAGCAGTGGGGGAATTTAGCCAAATTGGGCGAAACCCCTTGCGATCGGTCAACAATCGGTTATACTGGAAAAGCACGACGCGGGGTAGAGCAGTCTGGTAGCTCGTCGGGCTCATAACCCGAAGGTCAGTGGTTCAAATCCGCTCCCCGCCACCAAATAAACTAAGACTACCAAATAAACACCAAATAAACTAAGAGTCATCGGGACATACTCCCGACGCCGATCGCTAAGCAGGGCGGCGCTAGCTCTCTCCTCCAGGTTGCCCCAGATTCGCGTCTTATCGTGAGCCGTTCGGCTTCGCCGCGCCGCAGGCATTGCCCCAGGCCCACTGTTTTGATGAGTATCCTTTGATGAGTATCCCGGAGTTAATATCACGCGGCATAGATGCCCCACAGTGAGGGCAACTCTGCCAGCGATCAGGCAGTTCCTCGGGTACTCGGTTCAGACACCTTGCACGCTGCTGGGACGTGCCCGCCGGGGTAACCTTCACGACCCGCTTACCAGCTTTCACGGCTTTGTCAGGCAGAATATCGTTCAGAAACCCAGCTATCCCAGCATCTGCAAAACTTTTGCTCAACTTGTTCAACCCCGACTTAGCCGCTTGACCAGGCCGCCGCTGCCTAGCAATACGCTGGTGCAACCTGGCGATTCGCTCATTGAGCTGGCGGCGCGCTTTAGACCCCTTGGCCCTAGTCGCTTGTTTTGTCTGGAGTTTGGCTAGCTTTCCCTCGACTTGACGGTAGAACTTAGGCGGCGGCGGCGTTGAGCCATCGGAGCAAGCGATAAAGTATTCCAGGCCGGCATCAACCCCGATGCTGTTTGCCTCAGTTGGCTCGCTATCAACGACTGGCTGCTCTGGCACTGACTGGTCTTCCAGTGAAAACGTCACATACCAGCCATCGGCCTTGAGCATTACTGCCACGGTCTTGAGGTCAAACCCCTGGGGCAGCGGGCGATGGCAGATGAACTTGACCGCCCCAAGCTTGGGCAGCTTAACCCGATTACCTGCTAGCCATGCGTGACTAGCCTGAGGGAACGTGAACGTGCGGTACCGACCCTTTCCCTTGAAGCGAGGCTTGCCGCTACGCTGGCCGAAACAGGCCACTCGCCCCCTAGGCGCGATCGTCGTCGTCTGTCGCCTCTTCCGGTAATTCGGGCTTATGCAATTCTTCCTTGAAGCCCCGCAGTGTCTTGCCCAGGGCTGCCCCAAACTCTGGGATCTTCTTCGGGCCAAAGATAACCAGCGCTACCCCTGCAATGATGACAATTTCCGGCCAACCCAACCCAAACATTGGCAACCTCCCACGCTGCGTGTTATCTCAAGGTGTTACCCCTCAAGGTGTTCTACCACGATAGGGGCGATCGCGATCAGGCGATCGGGTTTACTGCTAGAGTCGATCGCAGAGGGTCAGTGGATTTCACGATGATGCAAATAATACCGATAATGCAGTGCTTTGCCACCCAACAACTTCGCAGCGGGATTGCCATCGTCCTGATCGGTCTTCTTAGCCTGCTCACGGCCTGTGGTACCGGTGTCCCTGGCCTCAGCCGTAGCACGGTGCGGCAGGCGATCGCCCTGCAACTCACCCTGGCCCAGGCAGAACTGACCCAACCCTTACACCGGGGCGAACCCAGCCCCGATCGCGCAGCGTCTCCCCTGGAGAATCGCGTGACTGTCAAACACGTCCAGATCCAAACCGTGGAGCCGACCACGATCGCCCAGACCCCTACCTATCGGGTGACCGGCACCTATGACCTCACGATCCAACAAGCTGGGGTCTCCCTCACCCAGCCCAGCCCCTTTGAGGTTTACCTGCAACCCCAAAGTGAAAACGAATCCTGGCGCTTAGCCCGTCGTCAGGGCGGAACCCGCCAACACCCCCCCACCTGGGGCACCTATTTAATCCCCAACGATTAATCTGTTAGCTGATTTGTTAGCAACATCAGCGTCATCGGGGGCCGATGTAAGGGCCAGGATACCCTTGAAACTGAGGTGGGGATCGGGGTGAAGCTGGGCTGCGATCGCGGGGGATTCAGCCTGCAAATAGGTCAGCAAGCGGGGACCGTCCCCCCCGGTTAGGCAAAGGGAACTGGTCGGGAATTGCTGTTGCCAAGCGGTGATAAAGGTTTGCAGGGTGGCCAGCAGTCCATAGATAACCCCACTGGCGATCGCGGTGTCGGTTTGCCGTGCCCAACGGGGTGGCAGGATATCCGGGGGGGAAACGATCGGGAGGGCTGCCGTATGTTGGGCCAGTGCCCGAAGCTGGAGCGATAACCCCGGCAGGATCGCGCCTCCGATGAGTTGACGATCGCCCGTGGCCCCGGTCACGGTTAGGGCGGTACCCGCATCGATGACCAGGGTGGGAAACCCATAGGAGGTCCCGGCTCCCAGGAGCGTTAAGGCGCGATCGATGCCCAGGGTGGGATAGAGTCCCGCGAGGGGGATATGTGCCAGGGTCAGGCGCGTGACGGCAGGGTAAGCAGCCCACAGGTCTGTTTGGGGCGGCACCACAGAGGCTAACCATACCGGTAACGGCGATCGCTGTATTCGGTCTAGCAGGCCCCCTAACTCCCGCGGTAGCGGCAACTGGGCCGCCGTCAGGATAGGAGTGCCCAAATGGGGGGTATCCCAAGCAGCCCGCACCTGTCCCTGGTCTAACCAGGCCCAATGGAGACGCGAATTGCCCACCACGACCCCTAATCCCCCTGATCCTTTAACCATCTTGACCTCCCCCCGCGCTATTCTCCAATGGCCCCCGTCGGGGGCCTGTATGTCCTGTGTGTCCCACTCTCCCCCCCTCACCATGCCGATCCCTGCTGACACCAACGATTACGAAACCCTGTTCCAAACCTACTTCAGCCAAGAAGCGGGTTACAACGCCGATCGCCTCGCCTTCCTCGATCGCGGCATTGTCCACTCTCCCTACCAATCAGACATTCCCGCCTACCCCGATCGCCTGCTTCCTGGTGCCCGTCCAGTGGCGATCGCCCCCATCGGGACTGACCAATGGCCCCCCTACCCCGATCGGGGCCAGCCACCTGATATTCACGAAAATACCCTGAGCTTTCTCCATCCCGACATTCAACACGCCTGCCTCTGCGTGGGCACCTGGCACGCCCAAACCCTCCACACCCAGTGGTGGGGACGGCAAGCCCTTGCGCCCGTTGAATTTTGGAGCGCCACCAAAATTATTCCCCTGATTTATCTCGTCGCCCAAGCCAATAGCCAGGCCAGCGATACGCCGATCGATACCTGTCTCATCCGTGACCACCAGAGCCAGTCAGCCTATCGGTTTAGCGAACTGGCCGATGATGTGATCAGCTATCAGCAACGCCTTGCCACCTCCAACGCCATCGCCCATAGCCTCAAATTATTTGCCACCCCGATCGCCCTCGAAAGCTGGCTCAAAGACCTGACCGGCCATCCCCACTTAACCTTTCAAGGCAGATATGGCGAACCGCCGTTTTTAAGCGCTCCCGAACTCTATGATCCCCACCGCGATCGCGTTCTCCTCTACGCCCAAGCCGCAGCCCATACGGGAGACAATACCGTATCCGCCTATGATCTAACCCGTGTCCTATCGAATCTGGCTTGGCACCCCTCCCTCCCCCCTAGCGCCCAAATTCCCGGCCTCCAACCCCATAGCTGGCCCGCCCTGATCACCGCCCTCGGTACCGACTCCGCCCGTTATGTGGACCTAGCCCTCGCCACCTTAGGCTTAGCCCCGCACCTACGATCGCCCGTGATCCTGTCCAAAATGGGCTTTGGCAGAAGCAGCCTGCGCGATCGCAGCGAACTCAGCTATACCGTTTTCGGCCAGTGGCTAGACACCCGCGTTCGCCCAGCATTCCCAACGGGAAATCGCCTACGAACCTTTTGTTGCACCCTGCTCGCCGCCAAAGACTGCCAAGATCCCGACGAAGAAGCCAGAATCCTCGATGCCCGCATGGCCACCGAAGTCACCAAAGTCCTACACTGGCTCACCACTGAGTTTTGAATTCTGAATTTTGAATTTTGAATTAATCCAACTCTTCCCAAGTACGGTTCTGATTATTGAGAAGTGCCCGCAAATAGCCAATCATGTCGTGATTTTCCAAGGTGGATAAATCCAGGTCAAGTAAATCCTCAATCCGGACCCGAATGCCATCGAGAAAACGGTACCAAAATGAGGGGTCATTATGGGCAAGATCTTGGTAGTCAAAATAGACCAACTGGCCCACATGGCTGTAGAACAGGGAACGCAAGGGAATCCGGGTGACCAGATCATTGCGATTGACAAACCGGAAGGTTTTCGAGAGGAAGCTCATATTGAAATTACGCTCAAACTCGCGATCGCCGACGCGGGGTGAACCAAAGGTATACAAACCACTCACCGGGCGATCCTTCTCCCGCAGTTTAGCCGTTGCCAGGGTTGCTAATGCCCCACCCAGACTATGCCCCGTCACCCAGAGGGAGGGAGGACGCACCGCATTTTCACAAATCGACTGTAGATTAGAGTCGCTGATGCGCTGCCGTACCTGGAGGTCTTGAATCGCCCCCTGCACCTCCCGCCAGATCCAACTGAGGCCCCGACTAAAGCCTTCATGCACCCGGCCAAAGGGACCCCCAACCAGGTCAAGATCCAGATTGTCCATCCAGTTCTTCAGGGAGTCTGTGCCCCGAAAGGCAACAATAATTTTCTCGCGATCGGCCAGCAGCAGTGCTTCGATTTGCTCACGATCAAAGATACGCACGTGCTCAAACTTAAAATTTTGACGGGCTACCCGGTTTACAAATTCTGCATCGGTGGCGTAGGCCAGACGGGATACTTGCGCTAGGGCCAGGGCATTCTTGAAGCTGAATTTAGTGGTGTAGGGATCAAAGTCAAAGGATTGAAACCAGGGATCGGGCTGAGCAGTGGCGTTCACCATAACTGTTATGCACCTTGGGGAATTATCGATTATGTCGGGCGGGAGGAAGTTGCAAGGTCCCTTCTCCTAACGCTCTCGAATTCTCCCCATTCTCTGAAAAGTAACCTGCGATCGGCCCATTCTGATAACAATCTTAAGAATTATTATTTCGTTACTATTTTCGCTGTTTAACTAGAATCAATCTATCAAAATTGTAATACTGGTTAAGGCTCTTGAGAATCTTTTGCGATAAGATAATAAGTTAGGGTGTACCGCGAGTTCGGTGATCGGGCATCGTCGGGCGGGTCACCCGTGATAGCCATCTATCCTCAACGCAAGGGGGGAATTTTGAACTGCCATCACTGTCGATCGGGCTGCTCTGCTCACCCTTCCTCGCCCAAGCACCGTTGGCGTTGGTTAAGGCGATCGGCCCCGACAATCCAGCCTAAATCCGCGGCGGCGTTACCCACGATCGCCCTAGTGGGCAGTCCTAATGTGGGCAAAAGTGTCCTATTCAACGCCCTGACGGGTACTTACGTCACGGTATCTAATTATCCTGGAACAACCGTTGAGATCACCCAGGGACCAACCACGATCGGTCATCAGACCTTTCAAGTGATCGACACCCCAGGGATGTACGCATTATTGCCCATTACGGAAGAAGAGCGGGTGACGCGGGATCTGCTGCTCCACTGGCCGATCGCCCTAGTGATCCATGTGGTCGATGCCAAGAACCTAGGGCGGATGCTGCCCCTCACGTTGCAGTTGATTGAAGCGGGCTTGCCGGTCCTATTGGTCCTCAATATGATCGATGAAGCCCAGCAACTCCACCTCCAAATTGATCCCGATGTTCTGGAGCGCGACCTGGGTATCTCCGTTGTCCTCACGGCAGCGGCTCAGAATCGGGGTATTGCCGAACTCAAAGCAAGGATTACGAGCCATGTCCCCGCTAGTCGTGTACCCGCGCCCTGTTGAAACGGCGATCGCGCAAATTGAAGCGATCTTAGGGGCAACCCCAGGGGATCGGGATCTCTACCTTACCCCCCGCAGTTTGGCCCTGTTATTGCTGCAAAAAGATACTGCCTTGTGGGAGGCTCTTCCCCTCACCCCCCAGCAACGGTTAGACCTGACCAGCGCGATCGAGCAAGCCCAACACCAACTGCAACAGCCACTCAGTTTGGTCATCGCCCAAAGTCGGCAACAGTGGGCCTGGGATCTGGAACAAGCGGCCCTCTCGGCCCCCGCCCACAGCCCCGCTCAACTGGCGGAACGGTTACACCAGTTCACCGTTAACCCCCTGACGGGATTTCCCCTGCTGTTGGTGATTCTGTACGTTGGGGTTTATCAGTTTGTCGGTCAATTTGGGGCGGGCACGCTGGTCGATGCGATCGAAAGTTGGTTTGAAACCTACCTCACCCCTGGGGTTAACCACCTGGCCGCAACCCTCATCCCGTGGCCGGTCCTACAGGATTTAGTCGCCAATGATTACGGCATTATTACCCTTGGTATCCGCTATGCGATCGCGATCGTCCTGCCCGTGGTGGCGACCTATTTCCTGGTGTTTTCACTCCTGGAAGATAGTGGCTACCTTCCCCGTTTATCCCTAATGCTCGATCGGCTGTTTGCCGCGATGGGGCTATCGGGACGGGCGGTGATTCCAATGGTGTTAGGTCTGGGCTGCGACACAATGGCCACAATGGTCACCCGCACCCTGGAAACTAAACGAGAACGGACGATTGCCATCTTTTTGCTTTCCCTCGCAGTGCCCTGTGCTGCCCAGTGGGGTTTAATTCTGGGCTTGTTATCGCAACACCCGATCGCCTTGGGGCTGTGGGCCGCGATCGTCTTCGCGATCTTCATGGTCATGGGGTATGTGATCTCGCGCATCTTACCGGGACACAAGGCCAGTTTTTATATGGAAGTACCCCCCCTACGCCTACCCACCCTGCGCAATGTGTTCACCAAAACCTATGTGCGAATGAAGTGGTATTTCTGGGAAATTATTCCCCTATTCATTTGGGCTTCAGTCATCATTTGGTTTGGTCGCCTAACGGGGATCTTTGATTGGCTGATCCGGACGCTAGAACCCGTGATGGGTTGGTTGGGGTTACCAGGGACAGCCGCTCCCATTTTTCTCTATGGCTTCTTCCGGCGAGATTACGGAGCCGCTGGTTTATTTGACCTGCAACGGGATGGGATGCTAACCGGTGCCCAATTATTGATTGCCGCGATCGTGCTAACCCTCTTCCTCCCCTGTATCGCCCAACTGCAAATCATGATTAAAGAACAGGGTACTCGGTTAACGATCGCGATGGTGGCCTTTATCATTCCCTTTGCCTTTACGATCGGCTATCTGGTACATCAGGTATTGCAGGGATTGGCCTGGAATTTTTAAGGCGCGATCGTTGGCGATAGATCTACAGATCTAAAGTCCTTACCCCCGCAAGCGATCGAGCGTGATCGAGCGCAATAAGCTAAGCTTGACAGGCCACGAGTGCTCTGTCAGCCGTAAACTGTCGGGTTACCGATCGGGCGCTAAGCGCCTGCGACAGGCTCAGGATAACCGGGAAACATCGGAATCATCTGTTGCTCCTGGAAAGACGTTGCGCAAATAGGTTGAGCCGATCGCAAGCCATAACCTTAAGCTTGACGCTGCACGGGATTAGGTCAGGGATAGCTCACGATCCTGTGCGAGTCGGCTGATCGGGAAATACTAAAATTACCTTACCGTGCCTGTACAGTCGGGGTAGGGTTGAACCGCCCTCTCCCCGCTAACCTGGTGGGGGCGAGGGGTAGCCCTGGGCTTGCAGGCTTGAACTTCAGCATTTTGGTGCCCTATGCTTAGTCGTGTTGCTGACTCAATCTACTGGATGAATCGCTATGTCGAGCGGGCTGAGAACATTGCCCGTTTCGTCGATGTGAACCTGCACCTGCTTCTGGAATCCCCCGCAGGCATGGCCCAGCAGTGGCAACCCCTGGTCTTAACCACCGGGGATTTGGAGTTTTTTGAGGAGCACTACGGTGAGGCCAATGCTGATAACGTGATTCAATTCCTCACCTTTGATGAGAATTATCCCAACTCGATCGTCTCTTGCCTGCGGGCGGCCCGTGAAAATGCGCGATCGGTGCGGGAGGTGATTTCCTCGGAAATGTGGGAACAGTTGAACCAGTTCTATCTCATGGTCCGGGAAGCGGCACCGGGGCAACCCCTATCGGCCCTCCACGATTTTTTTACAGAGGTGAAGCTGTCTAGCCACCTGTTTGCGGGGGTGATGGACGCGACCCTGAGCCACAATGAGGGTTGGCACTTTGGGCAGATTGGCCGGTTGCTGGAGCGGGCGGATAAAACGGCGCGGATCTTGGATGTTAAGTATTATATTCTGCTGCCGTCGGTGCAGGACGTGGGGACGACAATGGATGAGGTGCAGTGGATTGCCCTGCTGAAGTCGGCTAGTGCGTTTGAAATGTATCGCAAACGGCGCAAGCACCGCATTACCCCGATCGGGGTGGTCGAATTCCTGATTCTGGATCGCGAGTTTCCCCGCGCCATGCAGTTTTGTCTGATCCAAGCCGAGCGATCGCTGCACCAAATTACCGGCACACCGGCTGGCACCTGGAGTAATCCCGCTGAGCGATCCTTGGGACGACTGCGATCGGAACTGGACTACATCGTGGCGGAAGAAGTGATCCAGGTTGGGTTGCACGAGTTCCTGGACAACCTGCAAGAACAGATGAACGATGTGGGTGAGCAAATCTTCGAGACCTTCTTTGCCTTGGCCTAGGCAGTTTTACCCAAGGTAGCCACGGGGAGGGGGTATCGAGACAGCGGGCTTGCCTGCTGCCCGGGCGCGCCTAGGCAACGATGGGTGTGATTGGGCGTTTTGGGGGGTGATTTTTATTTTTTAGTAGCGGCGGTGTCATTTCCTGTGTTACTATCGATTACCGGTGGCAACGAAGTGGGTCGGTGCCTGAGTGGTTAAAAGGGGCGGACTGTAAATCCGCTGGCTATGCCTACGCTAGTTCGAATCTAGCCCGGCCCACCACCCATGAACACGCTTAAAGAGAATGCTTAAAGGCTAACTCAACAGCACATCATTCACTGCCCGTGTAGCTCAGTGGTAGAGCACACCCTTGGTAAGGGTGAGGTCACGAGTTCAATCCTCGTCACGGGCTTGTTTCAAGGCCCAACCGCTCACGGAGAGCCGAACCCGCGCTTGTCCAGAAGCCGGAACGAGACCCCCAACCCGCCCGCTTCCAAAGCCAAGCCTGTGGTTGCCCCTGGATGTTGAACCATTAGGTCGGCGCACTAAATAACGTTGGCCAATAGCTCCTGCCCCCCGGCACTGCTGACGACGATCTGGCGATCGCGATCAAAGAGCACTGATCCCACCCGCAATCGCTGGGAATGATCGGCATGGCTATGGGTATAGGCATAGGTCTGGGCGCGATCGTCGATCGCCTGGGCGATCGTCTGGTACACCGTTTCGACCCACGGATCACCCGTGAGGGCCTCCCAACGGCGCAGATGGTGCAGGGCCGCTTCCGCTGTGGCACAGTCCCACAAGGCCGACAGCCAATCGGGGGGGAGTCCAGCCCTGGCGGCATAGGCCATGAGGATTTCGCGACGGGCATCGGCGACGTGGTGATGGGTGTGGAAAATACCTGCGGCGAGTTTGAGCAACTTGCCGTGGTAGCCAAAGAGCAACACCGAGGGAATCTCGAGGAGTGCCGCTTCCACCAGGAGAGGCCCCACCCAATTGGCGGTCTTCAAGATTTGTTCGGGCTTAATCCCCAGGCTTTGGGCTAGGGCAATGCCGTTTTCCCCAATGCAGAAGACCACACAGTTAAACTGACCCGCCTGCTGTTGCAAGGTCGCCCGACACGCGGCCAACTGGTCCGGGGCGCTCAAGGGTTGGGAAATCCCGCTGGTGCCTAACAAAGATAACCCATCCACAATCCCAAAGGCGGCATTGGAGGTGCGATCGGCCAGAACCCGTCCCTCTGGCAAGATCAGGTTAACCGTCAGGTGTTCCCCTGGTTTTAACCAGGGCATCAGGTTAGCGGTGAGTAACCGCCGTGCGTAGGCATAGATGGCGGGTTGGCGATCAGCATTCAGGTTTTGGCCAATGCCTTCTCCCCCCCGCAGGTCAATTTGGGGGGGCGTGATCGCCTGCGCGGGCGCGGCGGACTGTAAGGTAACCTCGGCCCACACGGGGGTATGGCGGGTGAGGTCCAGGTTATCGCCGGGATTGCTGCGGCTGATGGCTAGGGCGCGATCGCTTGCCAGTCGGGCCACCTGTTCGATCGCGATTTCCACCGTTTCCGCAGGTTCCAGTAAGTCAATACTGACCGAGGTGAGGCGCGTCAGATCTGCCCGTAGCCAACGCAACGCGGCCACGGCTGATGCACAAGCAAACACGGGCAGCGTATAGCCAGTACGGGCCGTCATCGCTGGGGGTTAGTTAGGCTTAATACTCTGGCACCGAGGCATCGATTTCCCGGCTCCAGGCGGTAATGCCCCCCGCCACGTTGGTGCCCTCAATCCCGGCTTCCTTCAGGATCGCCAGTGCCTTAGCCGATCGTGCGCCCATCTTGCAGTGGGCAATCAGGCGATGGCCGTTGACGAGTTCGCGGACCTTATCGACTCCAGGTCCTTGTTCAATCTCCGGTAATGGGATCAGGACGGCACCGGGAATTTGGGCAATTTCGTACTCGTGGGGATTGCGGACATCAATCAGCACAAAACCATCTTCGCCGCTGTCGAGGAGGTGCTTGAGGTCGCGCACGGACATTTCGGGGATGGCCTGCTGCTGTTGGGCTTCCTGTGCCCGGGCCTGGGGAATGCCGCAGAATTGTTCGTAGTCGATGAGTTTTTCGATCACGGGCCGCTCTGGGTTGGGCCGCAGTTTCAGTTCCCGAAATTTCATATTCAGGGCATCGTAGAGTAACAGGCGACCGCTGAGGGTAGTTCCCTTGCCCAGGATGATCTTCACGGTTTCCGTAGCTTGGATAACGCCAATAATTCCCGGCAGAATCCCCAGCACGCCGCCTTCGGCACAGGAGGGCACCATGCCCGGTGGGGGCGGTTCGGGGTAGAGGTCGCGGTAGTTGGGACCGCCTTCGTAGTTGAAGACGGTGGCTTGGCCTTCAAAGCGGAAGATGGAGCCGTAGACGTTGGGCTTATTGGTCAGGACGCAGGCATCGTTGACCAGGTAGCGGGTGGGGAAGTTGTCGGTGCCGTCCACGATCACGTCGTAGGGTTCAAACAGTTGCAGCGCGTTTTCCGACGACAGCCGCACGTTGTGTAGGTCCACCTGACAGGCGGGGTTGATCTCGTGGATGCGGTCCTTGGCGGATTCGATCTTGGGTTTGCCGACCCAGGAGGTGCCGTGGATCACCTGGCGTTGCAGGTTGGAGCGATCGACGACATCAAAATCAACAATGCCAATGCGGCCAATGCCCGCTGCGGCCAGATAGAGCAACAGGGGGGAACCGAGGCCACCCGTACCGATACACAGGACGCTGGCGGCTTTCAAGCGTTTTTGGCCCTCCAGGCCTACCTCTGGGAGGATCAGGTGGCGGGAGTAGCGTTCGTATTCTTCTTTCGTTAACTGGATCTCGTCCAGGTTGGGATTCAACATAATTCAGTGATTGGCGATCGCGGGGCGATCGGGTGTGAGCAAGGGACAGAGTTCGGCCTGGGGATTTAGTCCGACGATCTAAATTTTAGCCTGAGGATCTAGCCTAACAGATCAGCCAGGGGCTGATCGGGGTAATGGCACTTGCCGTGAAACAGGATGAAGTCACGGCAGTAGGTGGCGTGAGTGACCGAAATGCCGATAAGTGGCCGCGAGCTTAATGCGCTGACCTATTTAGCCTCCCATTGCAGGGAAAAAGAGCCGGACGTAGAGATCGACTAGGGCACTGCCCCAGATAAGGGTAATCACCCCCCCCAGGGCCAAAAACGGACCAAAGGGAATGGGTTGACGGCGTTGCACCCAACCGAGGGCGATCGCGGTTCCCCCCACAAATGCCCCTAGGGCACAGGCCAGGAAAGCCGCTAGGAGCAAATGCTGCCACCCTAACCAGGCTCCCAGCATCGCCGCCAGTTTGGCATCGCCGCCCCCCATCACGGCCTGTTGAAAGACGATCGACCCCAGGTTCGCGATCGAGTCAAACAGCCAAATGCCCACCACCATGCCGATAATCCCGCCCATCACCTGCTCAATCACGGGGGCAAGGACGATCGTATCCCCCCTTTGGGCACCCAAAATCCCTTGAAAGCCCAGCCCCACCAGCAGCCCGGACTGGGTGAGGGCATTGGGGAGCGTCATCGTATCCAGATCAATTAAACTCAACGCAATTAGCCAACTGGCAAAGGTCCACGCCGCCACGGTTTGCCAGGTGTGGCCAAACTGCCAGAACAACACCAGAAAGAGCAAACCTGTCAGGGCTTCAACGATCGGGTAACGGGCCGCGATCGGGGCACGACAGTAGCGACACCGCCCCCGTAACCACAGCCAACCCAACACGGGAACATTATCCAAGGCACTCAGTCGATGCAAACAGTGGGGACACCGCGACGGTGGCCAGAGGAGCGATAGGCCCGCCGGTAAACGATAAATCACCACATTGAGAAAACTGCCAACCGCTGCCCCCATCGCCAATACGGCCAGGGTATAAATCACCGCAATGAGGAGATCTAGCAGAGAGACAAGCATGAAGCAAGCAATCCAGGGTAAAGTCCAAGACCACGCGTCTAATCGCGTCTAATAGAGTTCCGACTCAATCTGCTCAAAGGGTACAAACACCTCCTGTGGCAACAAAGCGGGTTTCCCCCGAAAGGTCACCTTGCCCCGATAGCTATAGCGATCGACCACAACCCCACTGGGTCGATAGGGATAGTCAGGACGCGCTTCAAAATAGGCCCGGTAGATGTGTTTGGCGGCTCTCAACAGAGAGGGATCGATCGCAGCTCGGTACTCCACATGCAGTTCTTCCCCCCGTACAGTTTCCTTTGGTGCAGTGTAAACCACAGCCCCCCCTTTTTTTTAGCCCGACTTTAGCCTATCTCGCCAAGGACAGCAAGGGGAGTGATCCTGGGGAACCGGGGCAGCGATCGTGGTTGGCTTAGCTCAGTTAACTCTCAAGGGACTCCCTGCGTCCCACGATATTGTTACGTTTTAATACAGGGCGGGTACTGAACGTTGGCCCCGATCGCACAGGGGCTTCCCCCAGACGACTAGCGATCGCTGGCCAGGGCTGTCAGGAGGGCTTCCCCCATCGCCCGACAACCAACTGCGGGCGTACCCGGTGCCGCCAGATCCGCTGTGCGCAGTCCTTGATCCAGTACGGTCAAGACAGCTTGCTCAATGCGTTGGGCTGCTTCAGGCTGATTCAGGCCATAGCGCAACATCATCGCGGCACTCAAGACCTGGGCCAGGGGGTTCGCCTTGTCCTGACCGGCAATATCCGGGGCTGACCCGTGCACCGGTTCAAATAAACCCGGACCAGAGGCCCCCAAACTAGCGGAGGGTAGCATCCCAATACTGCCCGTGAGCATCGCTGCCGCATCGGAAAGAATGTCGCCGAAAAGATTGCCGGTCACGATCGTGTCGAATTGCTTCGGCCACCGCACCAGTTGCATAGCGGCATTGTCCACATATAAATGGGTCAACGCTACATCAGGGTATTCGCTGGCCAGGGCCGTGATGCGATCGCGCCACAGTTGCGACACCTCCAGCACATTCGCCTTATCCACCGAACACAGTTTCCCGCGCCGTTTGCGGGCAGTTTCAAACGCCACCCGACCAATGCGATCGATCTCCGACTCGGTATAGGCCATTGTATTGACCCCTCGCTTCTCGCCCGTTTCCGTGGCAAAAATGCCCTTGGGCTGGCCGAAATAAATCCCCCCCGTCAGTTCCCGCACGACCATAATATCCACGCCCTCGACCACCTCTGGCTTCAGGGAGGAGGCATCAATCAACTGGGGCAAAATCATCGCAGGCCGCAGATTGGCGAAGAGTTCCATCCCGGCTCTCAGGGCCAATAATCCCGTTTCCGGGCGTTGGTGACGGGGCAAGGTATCCCACTTGTAACCCCCGATCGCCGCTAATAACACCGCATCACTCTGGCGGCATTGTTCCAAGGTCGCCGCCGGTAAAGGTTCCCCCGTGGCCTCGATCGCGGCTCCTCCGATCAGGGCTTCCTGAAAGTCAAACTGTAGTCCCGCCTGTGCCGCCACCCGTTGGAGGACGGCCACCGCGACGGCCATAATTTCGGGACCGATGCCGTCGCCGGGTAAAAGGGTAATGCGATAGGACTGGCTCATAGGGATTGATTAGGGGACCTAGGGATCGAAGGACGGGGAAATCGGAGCAGATTTGCCATGAGATTCGGGCGATCGGACAGGCATGGTGGGGTGGGCATCCTGCCTGCCCCGGAGATAACCGAGACAGCCGAGACGGCCATGCCACAAAACAGACGGCCGAGACGGCTATCCCCCATTGAATTGACGATCGACTCAGCTTAACGATCTGTCAGCTTAGCCTATTTTGGGGTACGTCACTTTTGCGTCAGGTAAACTACCCAACGCTTAGCTTCGCTAAAGCGTGGGCTTTATCCCAATTCTCAGCCCCCCCCAACCCCCAAACCCCCGCACGCGGGGGCAGGCCCCCAAACCCCCGCACGCGGGGGCAGGCCCCCAAACCCCCGCACGCGG
>OGCL01000205.1_pt1 | contig 66896 bp, 62 predicted proteins | sample 1570041 | NCBI WGS metagenome assembly OGCL01 (sample SAMN06266162, study PRJEB24511) | hot springs metagenome | isolation source: Hot spring water | place: South Africa: Limpopo | collected 2015-06-22
AGGATTTTTATAATCGACAAATTTTATTTATAATTTTGATTTATACATTTAAAACAATGCCTTATGACAAAGCCCCCTAGGAACTTTTTTTATAAGGTGTCGTATAAAAATTCCACATCAGCCCTTACTATCGCTATTTTTGGGAATAGACATTAATGGTTTTACCATACAGCTAATCTATGAGTTAAAACTAAAAATATCAAAATTCAAGACTTGACCCCAAAATTTGGTCACAGGGGAGTTTTTTAAACGTGGCATCCTGCCAAGCATTGCCTTGATTGTTCTGATAGGTGTTTTTATATAATATCTATCAGGCCTATTATAGGAATGCCAATTTTTACAAAATAAAATATGGAGGGTATTTTGGATAAGTCAATTAAAAAGTATTTTAAGTCATACCTTACAGAGTTAGAGTTTGTCACAAAAACACAATCTTTAGTTGAGCCACTTGGTTTTACAAAAGACAATTCAATAACTGCGGTATGTATCTGCAGGGATGAAATATCTCAAACCTTTAGCCAGATTGTTCATGACCGTTGGGGGCTTGCCTTTGACCTCTCTGGTCTTGGGGGAATGCTCATTGGAGGTAAAATGGCTCTGACTGCATTTATTCACCATGCACCTCAAAGTAATGACAAAGAACGCTATGTCATATACGCCCTACCCCATATTGCCATTGGTAGTAAAGGTGAATTAGGGCTGTGTAGTCGTAGAGGTATAAATAAATCAAGTGCCTGCGGTGCCCTTGTAACTTTCCATAAAGAATTAACAAACAAAAAGATTACTCCACTCTTTGACTATGATGATGTAGAAATGAGTATGCTCAAACAAAAGATGATATGCCATACTCCTTATGGTGAAGTGCCAGATTTATTATTCTTTACAAAGATTGCCCTAAAGGTTATACAAGAGGACTTACAACGGGCTCTATCTAAATTAGTCAATCTTGATAAGGCAGACTATGCAGTATTTACAGGCATACAGATACACGGACCAGATGGTATGAATTATGTATCTCCAGACATTTGTTATGCCATAATAGACAAGGCAAAAAAAGATATTTCTCTCAAGTAAAAAATGAATTTGTAAATAATTTCATCACAAGATAGAGACATATATCAAGCTATTCAATCTCAAGGGATATCAATAAAAACCTTGAGGTTAAAGCCTCGTGATGATATAAGAAAGCAAAACCATGTCAACAATTATGACTTTGCCATCCTTGACCTTGATGATTTAGGATGGCAAGATAAACTCAATTGCCTCAGAAACAACATTCCAGTAATTACCATCTCCACCTCAGACATCAAAAAAGCAGTCTTTGCACTCAAAAAATGGTGCCTTAGATTATTTAGAAAAACCAGTTGAAAATATAAATTGGAAAGAAGTATTTTTGCCTTTTCAGAGTCTTTCAATGGATGACTCTATGAGTGAGTATATAATTGGTAAGAGTAAAATCATGAAAGAAGTCTTTGAAATTATCAAAAAGGCATCTTTAACAGATACTAATGTACTGATTACTGGAGATAGTGGGACAGGAGAAAAGAACTTGTTACAAAGGCAATACACAAGTTAAGCAATAGAAAGAATCTGCCTTTTGTCACTCTTAACTGTTCAGCTTACCAGATACACTCATTGAATCAGAAATCTTTGGCTTTGAAAAAGATTCATTTACTGGTGCAGTTTATAGCAACAAAGGTATCTTTGAAACCACAAATAGAGGCACCCTATTGCTTGATGAGATAGGAGATGTATCTTTATTATTTCAGACAAAGGTTTTGAGAGTCTTACAAAAAGCTGAATTCATAAGGCTTGGTGGGACCGAACATAGATGTAAGGTTAATTACTGCAGCCAACAAAAATATAGGTAAACTAATCTCAAAGGGTGTCTTCAGGGAAGATTTATTAGATTGAATGTAATCAACATACACATGCCACCACTGAGAGAAAGAAAAGAGGATACACCCGTATTGATTAAGCATTTCCTCAAAAAACACAATACAAAAAGAAGTGATCTTTGTAGTAAAGGGCATTTCTGAAGAGGCACTCGCTCGTCTATTTGATTACAGTTTTCCTGGAAATGTAAGAGAGGTAGAAAATATTATTGAGAGGGCAGTATCACTTGCTTCTACATCAGAGATATTGCCATCAGACTTACCAACCATTATTTATGAAAAGAAAACAAATAATAAAAAAATCTGCCTAAATTAAAAGAAGCCCTTGAGAATGCTGAAAAAGAAACAATCATCTCTGCACTTAATGAATCAGGCTGGAATATATCAAGGGCATCAGTTTTACTTGGTGTTTATAGACAATTTCTACAAAAAAAGATTAAAAATCTTCATATTAATAAATAAAAACACTTTTTCAAAAAAACCTTAATAATCCTTTATAAAATTATCCTTTAATAAGTGTAAAACTAACCTAAACAAATTATTCGGGGCAATGAAAATTATAGGTCTTCATGATTTAAATCTTCATTATTAGACATATCAAGGCAAATCGTTGTTTCATTTTAGCCACAAATGCTTATTGCACAACCAATTGCCATGTAATGCCAATGTCATAATGTAATAATATACCAAAATTAAAATGTCCTATTTACATAACTTTCCTTTTATGCACTACAATCTAATAAGGTTAAAATCCTCTTTAGTTCATTGGTTAATATAACATTCAGTTAAAGTCTTTATAACTGTCTTCAGGATTGTATATGACCGTAAGTTTGTCTCCTTTAGAATCAAAGGTTTTTATGATAAACCTTAGACAATAAAATAAGTAGGGATTTCATTAAATTAGTTTGTAGTGGAATTTTTTTGGGAGAAAGTTAGGTAGTATGGTTCAGCCAACTATGAAAACAATGAGATACAAAATTTTTGCTGTTGGCGGGTATATCATAAAAGATGGAAATAGACGCATTTTGAAGCTTTGCATAGTTATGAGAAGAAGGCAATGATTTTGAAGGACCTTAAAATAGCGCTTAGGAAGGGCTATTTCAGGCTTTTTATAATCGACAAATTTTTTTAATTTTGCTTTATTCATTATAATGCAATGCCTTATGACAAAGCCCTAGGAACTTTTTTTATAAGGTATCGTATAAAAATCCTTCACCAGCCCTTCCTATCTTACTTGCAGATTTTACTAAGCTTTTTAGTTCTATCGCTATTTTTGGGAAGGATTATGGGGTAAGACAAAGTCTTTTACCTTGCCTGCACATTTTCCGTTAAAACTCTAATGACAATTCTGGTTTTAATCCCAGCTAATACTGTTGGCTTAAGTCAAAGCCCTTTAATCATAAAAATCCCGTCATCTGTTGGATTGACATAATAATCCTTTCTTATAGCTACACCTAAAAAGCCAAATCTTTCATAAATCCTTATTGCAGACTCATTATTTTTTCTTGTTTCAAGATATACAAATAAAGCCCCTTCATCTATAAGAGTTTGTAAAAGACTTGTCATTAAAAGATGACCAACACCCATTTCTCTAAATTTCTGATGGACAAAAAAATTTAATATCTGTGCCTCATCTATGACAATCTTTGCTATGATATAACCAATAACCTGTCCTTTTAGCTCTGAGACAAGGGATACTGAATTTTTGTTTTCAATCTCTTTGTAGAAAGAATCCCTTGACCAGTTGAGTTCAGGATATTCCTTCTGGATTGAGCATATTACGGATAAATCTTCTTTATGCATTAATCTAATTATTGTCCTCATCTTTGAAGTTTAATCTCCGCCTCTGCCTTTCTATAATATTTAGGCTTGATTTCTACGGCAGTCTTTAAATTCCCCATTATAGCTTCTTGATAACCTAATAAAGCAACGTTATAAGGTGAAGGATAAATACCATCACCCAATATAGCCATTTCATTAAGTGCCTTATCAATTTCTTTTCTATAAAGCAAAGCCCCTTCCCCTATAAAAATAGTCCTTTCGTTAATATATGGAAATATATCATAAACTTTTCCCACATGTTCTGGTATCAAGGTCTCAAGCCCTACACTTGAATTTCTATATAATGCCCAATATACCTCACCCTTATGAGCATCAAGGATAGGACAAATGGGTTCTTTAACAAGGGCTATATTCATTGCAAGGGCTTTTAAGGTTGATACAGGTGCAATCAACTTGTCGGTTCCATAAGCAAGTCCTTTTACAGTTGACAATCCAACTCTAAGCCCTGTAAAAGAACCTGGACCAATCGCAAGTGCAAAGCAATCCATATCAAATATAGTGAGCCTAACACTCTTTAAGAGAAAGTCAATGAGTGCCATTAATCTCTCTGAGTAAATAGCTTTGATGCTAAGCCTTGCCTCTGCAATAAGCCTTTTATCCTCTACTATAGCAACACCTCCTGTAATTGTAGATGTCTCAAGGGCTAATATTTTCAAGGTGTCTCCTAAAAATAATAGCAAACATTAAAGTAGTCAACAATACTACTGACGAAAATAGCCTAAGTGCCTCCATTGTCCCCAATATATTAGCACAAAAACCTATTATTAAATTTCCTATAGGTGAAATCCCAAGAAATACAAAGACATAGAAACTAACTACCCTGCCTCTTAGTTCATTGCTTACAGATTCCTGAATAAACCCATTACAAAGGGCAAGAAAGGTTACTAATCCCCAACCACTCATAATCATTGTTATCAAGGTCAGAAAAAAATTATCAGAGAATGAAATGATAAATAGAGATGAACTAAAGATTATCGCTGAAAGAGGTATAAAGAGATCTTTACGACTAAAATCCTTTGCAAAGGCTATAATTATTGCCCCTATAAAAGAACCTAAGCCAACTGAAGCCATCAATATACTCAAACCCTTTACCCCTTTTTTAAATACCCCATCTGCAATGACTGGCATAAGATTGATATAAGGGATGGCAAAAAGACTAAATATTGCAATCATCAAAAGTGCAAAGAATATAGCCTTATTACCAAAGACAAAATTCCATCCTTCCTTAAAACTCTTGAGCCCTCTATCTGTTTGTGCATTATAATTCGGCGGTATGTTTATTAAACACAAGACTATAAGGACAGGTATAAAGCTGATAGCATTAATATAAAAACAGGTAGTAATACCATAATATTGAATGATAAAACCAGCAAGCAGTGGACCTGTTATCCTTGCCAAATTAAAGATCGTTGAATTAAGTGCAATAGCATTAGTAATCTCGTCTTTACCTACAAGTTCTGTAAAAAAAGATTGCCTTACAGGTATATCAATTGAGTTTATCAAGCCAAATATAAATGCTAACAATCCAATATGCCAGATTTCAATAACTTTTATATCTGTCAATAGGGCAATCACAAATGCTGGAATGATTGAAAGTCCTTGCGTAAATAGAAGGGTATTTCTCCTATTAAAGCGATCGGCAATCATACCGCCTATTAAGGTAAAGAAAAATATAGGTAAATAGGATAAAAAGGCAATAAGTCCAAGATAAAGTGGTGATTTAGTAAGAGAATACACAAGCCAACCTTGAGCAGTAGAGTGCATCCATGTTCCTGATAAAGAGACAATTTGGGCAAACCAGAATAATCTAAACTCCCTCACATACAAGGCTGGGAAATGTCTTTTTTCACTCATTAGGTTTTCATTTTAGGTAAAAAGGACTTAAGAAGCTTATCTTTTAAACTATGATTCCTCAACAATTATTGCCTTCTTATGAGCAGAAATAATAGGTTGATAATGAAAAATAACAGAGTTATTGTGTATAACTTCTTGAAAAATTATGTAATCTTGATTATCAGAATACTGGTATGTCATATATATTATGCTGAAAATGAGGCAAAGAATAGATAAGTGGAGCTGAGCGGGATCGAACCGCCGACCTTCTGAATGCCATTCAGACACTCTCCCAACTGAGCTACAGCCCCGAGTTTGAAATTATAGAGATTTAATATGAACAGTGTCAAGAATAAATAATTTTACTGTTGGTTTTATTTTATAATTCAACTAATTAATTAATATTTCTTGTATTTACACATACAAGTCAATACCAGAACTTGATGATGCAATTACTGAGTTTGCCAAATTGCTTAATAATTTAGCCATCTGTTGGTCTGCTTCAATAGATTTTTTAATTAACTCTGTGTTTATAATTATTTGAGTATTTAATTGAATTGCTTGAGTACCTATAGCAACTAAACCTATCTCTGACATGTAATGCCCCCTACTTAAATTTTTTATTTTAATTATATCGTATCAATATAGAAAAATTAAACTATATATTTGATACCCAAAATAGCGATTGGAAGGGCTGTTTCAGTATTTTTATAATCGACAAATTTTATTTAATTTTGCTTTATTCATTATAATGCAATACCTTATGACAAAACCCTAGGAACTTTTTTTATATGGTGTCGTATAAAAATTCCACACCAGCCCTTCCTATCTTACTTGCTGATTTTATTAAGCTTTTTAGTTCTATCGCCGATTTTGGGATATCTTTCCATCTCTGAATAAATACAACCACAATATTTTTGTTGATAAAAACCCATTTCTCTTCCTAAGCTCCTGCTTTCATAGAAGCTATCTCTAAAATCTTCTCCATAATAATCTATATTATATCTCTCTGACATTTCTGAACAAATTTGATTAATCAAATTTATATTCTGATAAGGACTTATAAGCAAAGAAGTAGTAAACGCATCCATTGAAAGCCTCTTTGCATTCTTGGCAGTCTCTTCGAGCCTCATTGAATAACAATGTTTACATCTTGATTTTTCATCAAAAACTACTTTTCTAATAAAATCTACAAGACCGTAGTTATCAATAAATGTCAAATCCAAAGAAATCTTATTTTTAAGCAACTCAACTGAATTCATCCTTTTTTCATATTCTAAAAAAGGGTGTATATTTGGGTTAAACCAAAGTCCATAAAGATTGATACCTCTATTTCTGATTTTTTGAATAGGATATATAGCGCAATTTGCACAACATATGTGTATTAATAATTTCACTAAAAAAGTCCCTGTGGAATAGATTTGCCAAGGTGTTGATAAGAAGACCTTGTTGCTATCCTTCCTCGTGATGTTCTCTCAATAAAACCCTCTTGCAATAAATAAGGTTCATAGACATCTTCTATTGTCTCTTTATCTTCTCTTAAAGCAGCTGATATTGCATCAATGCCTGCAGGACCACCATTAAACTTGTCTATAATTATAGAAAGTAATTTTCTATCAATCTCATCAAGTCCAAGTTTGTCTATTTCAAGGGCATTAAGTGCCTCATTTGCTATTTCAAGATTGATGATTCCATCTCCCTTAACTTGGGCAAAATCTCTTACCCTCTTAAGCACCCTGTTGGCAATTCTTGGTGTGCCACGAGCCCTTCTTGCTATTTCAAGAGATGCCTCTTGAGTTATCTGCACATCAAGTAACCTTGCTGACCTGTTGATAATAGTCTGAAGTTCCTCAATCTTATAAAACTCAAGTCGTATGACGACTCCAAATCTATCTCTCAATGGAGAGGTTAATAGTCCTGTCCTTGTTGTTGCACCAATAAGTGTAAATCTTGGTAAAGGTATCTTCATAGTCCTTGCACTAGGACCCTGTCCAATAATAATATCAAGCTTATAATCCTCCATTGCAGGATAGAGCACTTCTTCAACCATCCTGGGGATACGATGTATTTCATCTATGAAGAGTATGTCCTTGTCAGATAGGTTGGTAAGTATTGCTGCAAGGTCACCTGATTTTTCTAAGATGGGTCCTGTAGTTGTCTTAATATTGACTCCTAACTCATTAGATATGATTGTAGCGAGGGTAGTCTTTCCTAATCCCGGAGGACCAAAGAAGAGGACATGGTCAAGTGCCTCAAGCCTTTGTTTTGCAGCAGTTATAAAAATTTTAAGGTTATTCTTAATCTTATCTTGACCTATAAATTCATCAAGATAACGAGGCCTTAAGTTTAGCTCATAATTGAAATCATCTTGATTAATTTGAGGTGAAAGAGTATGGACTCTCTTATCTTCAATACGCATATTTGAAATTATACTCAATTTGAGATAATCTTTACTATCATGGATTTGATGAAAAAATTAGAAATACTTTCTAAGGCGGCTAAGTACGATGTATCATGTTCTTCAAGTGGAAGCAAAAGACAATCCTCAAAGGGTTTTGGCAATGCTCATTATGCTGGTATATGCCATAGCTGGACTGATGATGGCAGATGTATATCTTTACTAAAGATTTTAATGACAAATTTTTGTATTTATGACTGTGTTTATTGTTACAACAGAAGGAGTAATGAAATTGAAAGGGCAACATTTACTATTGATGAGATATTAAACCTGACCATAGCCTTTTATAGAAGGAACTATATTGAAGGACTCTTTCTAAGTTCTGCTATTATCAAATCTCCTGACTATACTATGGAGAGACTTCTTATGGTAGTAAAAAAATTAAGGATTGAACAGGGATTTTTTGGTTATATTCATCTAAAAGCAATACCTGGTGCTGATAAAAACCTAATTCATTCTGCAGGACTTTATGTAGACAGGATGAGTATTAATATTGAACTTCCAACATCAAAGAGTTTAGCTATTCTTGCATCGGAGAAAGATTATACTGGCATCATAAATAATATTGATTTCATTGGCTCTAATATCCGTATCTATAAAGAGGAAAAGAAAAAATACAAAAATGCCCCTACCTTTGTCCCTGCTGGACAAAGCACTCAATTGATTATAGGTGCCTCAAATGAAGACGATTTGACCATATTAAATCAGTCAGAAAATCTATATAATAAATACAATTTAAAAAGGGTCTATTATTCAGCATATTGTCATGTCAATAATGACAACAGGCTCCCAGCCCTTATTAAGCCCCCTCTCAAAAGAGAGCATAGACTTTATCAAGCAGATTGGCTCTTGAGATTTTATGGTTTCAATGCCTCTGAGATATTAAATGAGAAATCACCAAATCTTGATGAAGACTTTGACCCAAAGGCATGTTGGGCAATGAGAAATCCTCATTATTTCCCAATTGAGGTCAACAATGCTGATTATCAAATGCTCCTAAGAGTGCCAGGCATAGGAATTAAATCTGCTAATAGAATTATTTCTGCTCGCAGGTTTAACTCCTTAAGCAAAGAAGATTTGATAAGGCTTGGAGTAGTAATGAAAAGAGCAAAATATTTTATACTTTGTAACGGAAAGATTTGCCATCCTGTAAGAGGTGATATTTTAGACATAAGGAATATTTTGATTAAAGAAAAAAACAAAGATATGATACAACCAACTTTGTTTTAGAGATTGAACTCATCCATCCTTATAGCCAGCTTATACCAATCAAGTGATTGTAAAACCTTAACCTGTGTATGGATTAGATTGTGTTTTAAGAAACTCTTAATTTCCTTATCACCACTAACTCCATAAAAAGGCAACATAATTGCAAAAGCTTCATCAACAACATCCTTTGGAGGTGTTAGGACATCTTGTCTCCTTGTGTAAAAAGGGTCTTCACCAATCTCACAAGCTTTAGAAAACACATTAAACTGCCTGCAAGCAATCGGTCTCATAAGGTGTATTGAACAAGATGAGTTCACTAAAAAGGGACATGCTGCTTCTTTTTTATAATTTCTAAGTTGTTCTTTAAGGATATATCTAATTGGTTCATTAACCTTTTCTATTACATACCAATATATTCCAACTAACTCTAAGGGATACACAGGTATATCTTTATGTGTCCTACAACAATTAGCACAACCTTCACGACAAGCAAGAGCAATCTTTTTTTTCTTTGAAAATTTTAGGACTGCACTATCAATACCCTTGTCCACAACATCATAGGCATCAAATAGCATTGATAGCCAAGAATGGTTGTTTATATCTGCTGAAAAGAGTTCCTTGTTCATAATAAAACTATAACATTTGTATAAAAGGTAGTTCCATTTTTTATGGAAAACAGTTGGATTAATAAATAAATATAACCTTTGTAATACAGTTAATAATAAACCACACACTTTACAGAAAAATTATTTAATAATTGAAAATGGTTTGTAGTATTAGATAAAGTATAAATATCTTATCCTCATTTGAATTTTTGTTAAATTATTATTTATGGAGTTATTTTAGACTATGAACGATTTGATTAATTTACTTATTTATACTGTTGATGATATTAAAATGGCGATTTACTTGCATTCTACAAAACAAGCAATAAGGATGGTAGAGATAACACCATTACCATATTCATCAGATGTTTTATTAGGGCTTATTAACTATTATGGTGAGATTGTCCCTATTGTAAATATGAGGAAAGTATTGAATAGACCTCAGAAAGAAAAGGATTTAAATGACCAGATAATAATTACAAGATCTGAAAAGAGGACATTAGGCTTGTGGGTTGACAGAGTGATTGGACTATTCGAATATAAAGAAAAAGATATAATTGAGGCAGAAAAATACCTTAATCAAAATGAATCAATAGATAATATCCTAATTGGCTCCATACGATTAAGTGACGGTTTATTGCTTATACATAATATTGAAACACTAATCAGTAAAAAAGAAGAAGAACTACTCCTTCAAAGTATTGCTCAAAGCAAAGTTTAGTAAAAAATAAAATCAAATCTGTTTTTAGAGTGTAAAATATTTTGTATCATTAGTAGAAATGCTGATTAAGGTAAGACTTTAACAAACAGTGAAATGCAAGAAAAATCCCAAAAAATAGAGAACAAACTATTAAATCTGTAAGATTTTTGCTGAAATCTATAATACAAGAGTTCCTTTTTCTTGAAATCCTATTAATCGTCTTATATGTGTTTCATAAAACCTTGATGATATTCAAAGGCAAGAATATTATATAGTGTAAACTTTTTTGTGTAAAACCTTAAAATAGCGCTTAGGAAGGGCTGTTTCAGGATTTTTATAATCGACAAATTTTATTTATAATTATGATTTATACATTTAAAACAATGCCTTATGACAAAGCCCTAGGAACTTTTTTTATAAGGTGTCGTATAAAAATTCCACACCAGCCCTTCTTATCTTACTTGCTGATTTTATTAAGTTTTTTAGTTCTATCGCTGATTTTGGGTCGATAGATGCATGTTTGACATTCTTTAAATTTCCAGAGAATATAAAACCACAGGGGATTATACTAACGAGATAATTGCACTAATTTTTATCAGAATATAAATTATACGATGAATTGTAATAATCTATTTTTTTTATAAGCCTAATAATCTTAATTCAGGTTTGACAGTTTCTCTAAATTTGAGATATTCAAAGTAACTCGTTAGAACTTTCTTAACATAGTTATTAGTTTCATCATAGGGTATGTCTTCAATAAATTCATCTATGCTTTTATAATTGCCCTTTTTTAACCATTCTTTTACAGCATCTTCTCCTGCATTATAAGAGGCTATTGCTGGTGGCAGGGAACCAAAATAATTTATAAGGATTTTTAAGTATGCTGAACCGATAGATATGTTAATTCTTGGATTAAAGAGTTCTGAATTATTTGTATAATGAACCTTTGCATGTTTTTCATATCTCTTGGCAGTCGATGGCATTAGTTGCATAAGTCCTAATGCACCAGCAATGGACTTTGCATCTGTATCATAACGAGACTCTTCTCTAATGATAGATAGTATCAAATATGGGTCTAAATCATTTTTATTTGCAGCATCCTGCACTTCATCCATAAAAGCAAAGGGATAAAGCAAACTATGGTTTTCTTCAGAGTATGGCGCCCTTGAGATAATATTCACTGAATATTTATAATTACCAATTTTTTGAAGGAAATAACTTGAAGATTGAACTTTTATCCTCTCACCACTAACCCTGACAGAATGAATAGCCTCATTAATAGCCTCTGTTTTAAGACCTAACCCAAACAGTAAGTCAGCCCTTACAAGTGGAGTTGGAGTAATCTGATTATGAAATGCTTTTACCATACCTTTGAGACTTAAATTGTTTCTAAAAGCTGTGAGATAACCATAATAGTCTCTATAGCCTACTGAAATATTATCCTTAAGAGTTAGATTATTTTCTGATGTAATAGATAAGTAGTCTCTGCATCTATTTGCCCAATAGAGATATTTATTTTCCTTTGATTGTTCATAAAGACTTTTAAATGTGGATAGTGCCTTTTCATAATCCCTTGTTATATAATGAGTCCAACCAAGACTCCACAATATTTTCTCTTGTTCAGACTTATCTTTGTGAGTCTTTAGAAGTGTATTTAGGATGTTTAAAGCCTCTTCTACATCATCATTTCTTCTTTTAATATTGCTGTAAGCAATTAGCAAGGAAACCATTCTCTTGTCATTACTTTTAAGAAATTTATTCAACTGTGACTCAAATGTATCTATATCTCTTGCTCTAAGTAAAGACCTTCCATACCAATAGAGACTACCTATTTCTTTATATAACCCTGTAGATTCCTTATATCTTTTTTGTCGAAAATATGAATAAGCTAAACCTTCCTTAATTGATGATTTATAGAACAACTTCTTGTCTCTTTTTAGTGCCTCTTTGAAATATCTTTCTGCCTCTGTAAAATTCCACGATTTGTTTAAGTTATTTCCCTTTTTTATTAAATCATCTATTGAAAGAACTCTCTCACCACCAAGTTCTTTAAGTGCTTTATTAGATAAAGAAGTATCAACATTGAAAAAAACATCTTTAAATAAGTTCTTTGCCTTGGCATTTTCTCCTAATTCTTTATAATATTGTCCATAATTAAACTTCATAGTGTAGTCTGAAGGATAATCTTTTATATAAGAGTCAAAAGAAGGTATTAGCCTATCACTATCAATATATTTTAATAACTCAATCTCCTTTGTCCTTACTTGTTTCATAAGAGGAGATTCCTTATGTTTTTCTTTGAAAGTTTTTATGTCATTTAAAGCCTTTTCTCTTTCATTAAGCTTCTCATAACAAATTGCACGCCAGTACAATGCATAGTCTGCAAGGATAGGTAATTTTTCAATTGAAGCAGTAAGATATTCAACTGCAGAGTTACAATTACCTTTGTCAAGATTCAGTTTGGCAATGGCAAAATTCTGAATATCATCTTTAGTTTTTTCAGATGCAAAAACTAATAAAGGTATGATTATTATTAATAAAACAACAAAACTTACAAACTTATTCAATATCAGATACTATTGCCCTCAAATAGGAATTGTAATTGTTCATAGTCTCATTAATTGAATCACCTGAAAACTTTTCGAGGAAGGCATCGGCAATTACCAAAGCACTCATAGCCTCTGCAATAACTGATGCAGAAGGGACTGCACATACATCAGACCTTTCATAGACAGCCTTGACAGTCTCCTTTGTCTTTATATCAACGGAAGTCAAAGGTTTTTTTAATGTAGGAATTGGTTTCATTGCACATTTAATAACCAATGGCATTCCGTTTGTCATACCACCTTCAACACCACCTGCGTTATTTGTTTTCCTATAAAAAAGTTTGTCCTTTTGATAATAAATCTCATCCATTACCTCTGAACCCTTTGAATGAGCCAACTTAATCCCTTTGCCAATCTCCACTGCTTTTATAGCCTGAATCCCCATCATGGCATAGGATAGTCTTGCATCAAGCCTTAGGTCCCAGTTTATAAAATTTCCTAATCCAACTGGCAATCCCTCAACGATAACTGCAAAGGTTCCACCCAATGTATCACCTTCTGATGAGGCAAGGTCTATTAATTCTTTAAATTTATTTGTTAAACTTTCATTAGGACAGCGAAGGATTGATTTCTCAGCCATTTCAGAAATGTGATTAAAATCAGTATATCCACTATATAAAAAATCATCATCAAGAGAAATCCCTCCTATTGATAACACAAGACTAAAAATTTTGATATTAAAGGTTGAAAGTAGAGTTTTAGCAATGGCTCCAAGTGCTACTTTTATAGCAGTCTCTCTTGCACTTGATCTTTCCAAGACATTCCTTGCATCTTTATGACCATACTTAATAATTCCTGCAAGGTCTGCATGTCCAGGCCTTGGTCTTGTAACCGGTGTAATTGAGTCCTTGTCCTCTATCTTTGAAGACATACCTTTTTGCCAATTAGTCCAATCCTTGTTAATAAGCAAGAGTGATATAGGTGTGCCTAATGTTAGTCCCCATCTTACTCCAGAAAGTATTTCAATCTCGTCCTCTTCTATCTTCATCCTGCTACCCCTACCATAGCCACCTTGTCTTCTTTTTAAATCATAGTTAATCTGTGATTCTGTTAATTCTAAACGGGCAGGTATTCCCTCTATGATACCTATAAGTCCCTTACCATGAGATTCACCTGCCGTTAAAATTCTTAATTTTCTTAACATCTAAGATTAGTTAGCCTTGTTGAATAGCTGATAACTGCCAACGATTGGGTCCTGCATTTCTTGTAAAAGTCCAATATTCAATAAATTTAACAGGCTCAGTATTACTACCTTCAATAAGTCTATTGGCTTCATCTGTCACATAATCAAGGACATTTGCAGTTATTTCAATAGTGATAAAGTCTTTGCCTTCTTCTTGCCAGGCCTCTGTAATTTCAATATTTCTGATTCCAATATTTTCTAATCTATTTATCCTTCCTTGCTGTTTGAGTTTTTGAACTTCATCACTCATTAACTGATACATCTCAGAGGTTAGTAATTCTCTTACATTTGACATATTTCTTGCCATCCATGCAGCTTGAACCTTGAAAAAAATATCAGTAGCACTTTCTTTGAAAGAGTTCTCATTAAAAGAGACATCAAGCTGACGAATATGAGAAATACCTGTTTGTAAATCTACATTAGTTGATGGTGAAACATAAACAGGTTGAGCAGTAGTATCATAGGACGGTATTTGTCCTTGCGGACCTTGTCCGCTGTACTGATAATTACCACTAGAATAAACAGTAGCTTCTTGTTGTCTTTTTCTCTTAATAAAAAACTTATAAACAAAGAAGATAACTATACCAATAAGGATTATATCAAATAGACCGGGACCACTGTATCCGCCACTTCCCATACCACCATGAGCGAAGGAGCTAAAAAGCATATTACCAATCAATCCACCTAAGATGCCTCCTGCAAGCATACCCATAAAACCACCCCATCTTGAAGGCTGAGGTGCTGTTGCTGGATTAGCCGTAACAGGCTGTTGTTGTCTATTTACCTGTGAAGGAGAAGAAGGCGATGATTGAGATGGTTTTGAAGGTGCACTATAAGTCTTAGAACCTCTGCTTCCCATTCCTCCGCTCTTTCCACCCCCTGCCCTCGCATAGGCATCATTAAAGGTAAATATTGAAAACGAAACCAATACAAACAATACAAAAAAAATCTTCTTCATGTCTTTTAAGACCTCCTTAGTTTTGAATTTATTTTAACTTAAAAGAACAAAATTTTAAAATAAACCCTTGAATGACCCAAAATCGGCGATAGAACTAAAAAGCTTAATAAAATCAGCAAGAAAGGGCTGGTGAAGGATTTTTATACGACACCTTATAAAAAAAAGTTTGTAGGGCTTTGCCATAAGACATTGCATTATAATGAATAAAGAAAAATCAAATAAAATCTGTCGATTATAAAAAGCCTGAAACAGCCCTTCCTAAGCGCTATTTTAAGGTGAATGAGGTAGGTTTACATACTCATAAGGTCGAAATTTTTTTATCAATAAAATAATGTATGAGAGTTGTAGCCAAAGGTCCAGCTGTCTCTGCTTTTAATGTGTATCTTCCAAGATTTACTTTGATAAATCCTGTCTTTTCTAATATATCAATCTCTTTTTGTAGCAAACCACCCTCAGGTCCAATAACAAATAAAATACTTGACTCTAAATAGTTATCAAAAAGATAATCTTGCAGGAAAAGACCTTCTCTATTAAAGACTAACTTTATAGAATCTCTATTATTTTGGCAAATAAAACTTATGTCTTTAATACAAATAGGATTATGTATTACTGGTATATGATTTCTGCCTGCTTGTTCTGATGCCTCTTCAACTATATTTATCCATCTTGTAATCTTATTAGTTTTTTTAATTATTGTTCTCTCTGTAATTAAGGGATATATCTCTTTGATACCACATTCAGCGACTTCTCTAATGACTTTGTCCATTGAAGAACCTTTGAGTATTGATTGAAATAGCACTGTTTTGTAGAAGACTTTTTCATAGTTAATCTTTCTTACAATAGAAATTGTAACTATATTGTGATTGATGCCTAAAATTAATGCTTCATACCTACTCCCTTGTCCATCAATAACATGGATACTGTCACCTGTTTTTAATCTTAATACATTAGATATATAGTTGGACTTATTTCTGTTTAAATTTATTGTATGGTCTTTATCAATTTCTAACTTGCTTATAAATATTGTTGTTTTAACCACTAAAAAAAATTACCATTTAAGTTCTTTATTCAAGAGTTTTTTATAAAATCTTTCAGGGAGAAAAGAATGTTGGTGCATCTCATCACTATAAATTTTTGTTTCAATGTTGTAAGGTCTTCTGATTTCTCTCAAAGAATGTTTCATTGATGCACAAGAGAAAGTCCACCAATTACCAGCATAGGTGGCTATATTTGAGGTATATAAATCAACTAAGGGGAATATAAGCTTCATAGATTCTTGAATCTCTATAACCATTTCTTTATGAAAATGAAGAGACTCTGAAAGAGTAACAAACATTCCTTCTTCTGTAAGACAATTTTTTACATGCTTAAAAAACTCAACTGTAAAAAGACTTTTTGCAAAGCCAATTATATCTGTTGAATCAACAATGACAACATCAATGTCACCCTTTCTACTTTTTACAAATTCCGCACCATCCATACATTTAATCTCAACCCTTTGGTCATTAATCCCACAAGCAACAGAAGGGAAATATTTCTTTGACACATTTATGACTTCTTCATCTATCTCAACAAAGTATATTTTTTTAACTGTGCTATGTTTTAATGCCTCTCTAACAGCCCCTCCATCACCTCCACCAATAATAATTATATTTTCTGGATTAGGATGAGCATGAAGTAGTGGATGGACAAGCATTTCATGATAAAAAAATTCATCTCTTTCAGTTATTTGCACCACATCATCAAGAATCAGCATATTACCAAAGTGTGGATTGGTAATAACCATTATTTCTTGAAAATTACTTTTCTTTTTATAAAGTATCTCACTTACCTCATAAACATATTGAATTGGCGCATAGGGATCTTTTTCTAATAATTTAATCATCTTTATTATAACCTCCTAATTTGAAATTAGATTGACCATTAAAGGTTTTTACTAAGAATTATCTGCCTTGCACATCAAGACCAACAGCATACATAAGTGATGCGAGGGATTGCCTCTGATTGTAAATTGAAATAAGATAATTAGCCTTTGATTGAGCATAGGACTTTGCAGCATCAGCGATCTCCTTTGCCTCTCCAATTCCCATATCAAAGTTTGCCATTGCAAGCACCAGCCATTTTTTTGAATTTATTACAGCCGTTTGTGTCTCTGAAATATTTCTATAAGCTTCTTGAAGTTCATAATAGGCTTTTTCGATTTGGGTTGGCACTGCTCCCTTTATAAATCTATGTTTTTCAACCATTTGCCTGTATTCTGCCTCTGCCTCTTTTATCCTGCCTTTTTTTATACCAAAATCATAGGACCATTGTAATCCTAAAAAAACTGCCCCCTTTGTTTCATTAAAAAAATCAATAATATAAGGATTTTTAATCCTATCCCTATTAGATGCCCTATGAAATGTTCCTAATAGTCCTAAAAATATTTGAGGATATAAAGAAGTCTTTTCAGCTTCGAGTAAAAATTGCTTCGCTTTAAGGCCTTCTTGCACTTGTATATATTCTGGTCTTATCTCATTTGCTTTATTTATATAGTTGTTGATTAATTCAGGTATCTGTGCATCAATTGTGAGTTTTTTTTCTGCAAGGATAATTTCTTCCTTCCTATCTATTCCAAGGTTAGCCTTTAATAGGGACTTGGCAACCTCAAGGTTTTTTTCCACTTCATTGAGGTATCTAACTATCTCTGCATTGAGGGTATTCAGTTTATAGATATTCATTTCATCACCAAAAGGTGCATCATCTTGAGTTCGTTTTTCTGAAGTGATTATAGACCTTTTAATCTCATCTCTTAACTCAAGAAGGAGATTTCTAAGTTCATTAGCAAGGAGAATTCCATTGTAAAGTTCTTTTATACGAAGTATTATTTCCGCCTTTTTCTTCTCAACACCAGCAGTTGAAGCCTTTATTCCACTTTTGGCAGCCTCTTGATAGTATCCAAGCATACCAAAAGAGTAGATGGGCTGAATTATTGAAAGATCAAAGCCACCAAAGATTCCATTTAAGGTTAACCCAACATTGTTGTTAACATTAGGTATAATTTGATTTTCTCTTGCACGAGGAGAGGGTCCAAATAGGGCAGTCATCTTTAACTGTGGATAAGCATGGGCATCAGCTTGCATTTTTTTAGCTTTGTATATATCTATTTCATATACAGACTCTCCAATTTCAGGGCTAAATTTGATAGCTTTTTTGATACAGTCATCAAGTGTTAGATGGTGGATTTTATTTTCCTGAGAAAAGCATTCGGTTGGTAAAAGGTAAATTAATAGGATAAAAACTATTAGTGTAGTATTAAGCATTTTTGAAAACCTCCTAAACCTTACCAAAGACATATTTTGAGATTAGTTCTTCAACATCCACTGCAGATTCAGTCTCTCTTAATGTTCCAAGTGGTGATACCTTATTATCTGAGCCACCAGGTGTTATCTGAACATATTTTTCGCCAATTAACCCCTTTGTTTTTATTGAAACGATTGCATCTTCTTGTAAAACAATATCTTTTTTGATAGAGAGTTCAACAAGAGCCTGATAATCTTTGCTCAAACTTATGCTCTTAACCTTGCCGATCTCAACCCCTGCAATCTCAACAACTGCTCCAGCTTTTAAGCCTCCAGATTTATCAAAATTAGCATAAACAATATATCCACTACTACCAATAACCTCTAACTTGCCCAATTTAATAGAAATATAACAAAGACACAGAATACCGATAATCATAAATATTCCAGCCGACAACTCAATATCAAACTTTTTCATTAAGCCCTCCTAAAAATTAGGTTTTTGGTTAACCACAGAGAACACAGAGATTTCTCTTACAAAAAAATTAAGTTTAATTCTAAGCATATTTATTAGCATTTATATTTGAGATAGTTTTTTCGAAAATCTATTCTCTGATAATTTTAAATTAGCATAATGCCTAAGCAGTTAATTGAAGCCTTTGTATTGCCTTTGCCTTCCCAGTTTTCTCATTTGCCTCTACCACTAAGGCATTCATGATTGCCTTTCCTGATGGGACTTCAAACTTTCTTGGCATAAAATCCAAAAACTTTTGTATTATTTGTGATTTATCAATACCAATTACCGAATCTTCAGGCCCTGTCATGCCGACATCTGTTATGTAAGCAGTGCCTTTTGGTAAAATTTTTTCATCGGCAGTTTGAACATGAGTGTGAGTTCCAATTACTGCAGTAACAAGTCCATCAATGTAATAACCAAAAGCTTTTTTTTCTGAAGTAGCCTCTCCATGAAAGTCTATAAAGATAAGTTTTGTCTCTTTTTGTATTTCTTCAACAACTGATCTTGCAGTTCTGAAAGGGCAATCTAATATATTCATAAACACCCTGCCTGACAAACATATAATTGCAACCTTTAAATCATTCCTAACATTTAGTATAATACTTCCAAATCCTAAGGCATCAGGTGGATAATTAAGCGGTCTTAGTATCCTGTTTTCTTTTGCTATGTACTGAACTGCTTCTTTCTTATCCCATACATGATTACCTGTTGTGATCACATCTACACCAGCTTGGAAGAGTTCATGTGCAGTCTTTTGGTTAATACCAAAACCTCCTGCCGAATTTTCACCATTTGCAACTATAAAATCTAATTTATAAAGATTCTTAAGATTAGGTAATAGCGATTTAACAGCTTCTCTGCCTGTTCTTCCTACTACATCACCAATGAAAAGCAGTTTCATTGACTAATTACCTTGCATATTCAACAAATCTACTTTCCCTAACAACAGTTACCTTAATCTGTCCTGGATAAGTCATCTCGGTTTCTATCTTGCGAGCTAAATCCCTTGAAATCAATGCGCACAATTCATCTGCAGTATCTTCTGGTTTCACAATAATTCTAACCTCTCTTCCTGCCTGTATAGCATAACACTTTTCTACACCACTAAAAGACATAGCAAGCTCTTCTAACTTTTCAAGTCTTTTTAAATAATTTTGTATGCTTTCTCGTCTAACACCTGGTCTTGCAGCAGATAGCGCATCGCTTGCAGCAACCAAAGCGGATTCAATACAACTTACTTCAATGTCACCGTGATGAGACATAATAGCATTGATTACCTTGTCTTTTTCATGGTACTTTTTTGCAAGATTAGCACCTATCTCTTGATGAGAACCTTCCATCTGATGATCCACTGCCTTTCCAATATCATGTAATAAACCAGCTCTTTTAGCGAGCTTTATATCTACTCCAAGTTCACCTGCCATCATACCGGCAAAGTAAGCTACTTCTTTTGAATGTTCAAGGACATTTTGACCGTAAGAATAACGATATTTTAACCTACCAATAGTTTTTATCAATTCAGGATGAATCCCTGAAATATCGAGTTCAAATACTGCCTTTTCACCTTCTTCTTTTATTGTTATCTCAACCTCTTTTTTAACCTTATCTACAATTTCTTCAATACGAGCTGGATGTATCCTACCATCAGAAATAAGACGTTCTAATGAGATCCTTGCAATCTCTCTCCTTACAGGGTCATGGGCTGAAAGGGTTACAAGCTCAGGTGTGTCGTCAACAACAACATCAACACCTGTAGCAGACTCAAAAGCCCTTATATTTCTACCTTCTCTTCCAATTATCCGCCCCTTCATCTCATCACCAGGAAGGCTTACTGCTGATATGGTTGCATCAGCTACATAGTCATTTGCATATCTTTGAATAGCAAAACTTATAATTTCTTTTGATTTTCTCTCTGCCTGTTCTCTTGTCTCTTCTTCAATTTTTTTTATGAGCCTTGCAGCATCAAATCTACTTTCATGTTCAATCTTATCAAGTAGTTCTTTTTTAGCATCCTCAGATGTTATCCCAGAAATCCTTTCCAACACTTTTGTTTGTTCTAAAATTAAGGAATTATATTGCTGTTCTTTTATATTTAGAGATACCTCTCTGTTAACAATATCCTTTTCCTTCCTATTTAATTCATTTTCTCGCTTTTCAATATGATCTAATCTCCTGTCTATCTGCTCTTCCTTTTGCCTTAATCTTTTTTCTAGCTGGTTTTGTTCTTTTGTCCTTTCTTTTATCTCTCTTTCTGCTTCACTCTTTAACTGAAAAACCATTTCTTTGGCCGATAGAGCAGCTTCTTTTTTGATGTTTTCAACCTCTTTTTTTGCTTCTTCAATTAGTGAATTACTTTTAGCTTTAATGGCTTTAAGCTTAACTTCCATTGATTTTTTATTGAAATACACATAGACATAACCTGCTATTATGCCAACAACAAGGGCTAAAAAAATAATTAAAATTGAATTATCCATCATTGTCTCTCCTAATATAAATTTTGGAGATTTAAGATTTGACAGGAATTAGCTTGTTGTATGTGCTGATATTTTAGAAATCAAGGAGTTAGATTTGAATATTAAATATATGTAAGATGAAATCTTCTATAAAATCTATCTTCAAACTTGAACCCCTCAATTATTTATTTTGCTTACCTTTGCTTATTGTCAAATCAGAAATCTATATAAACACCCGCTCTGGGGTGTAAGCGAAAATTAGATCCCTGATTCTACAGGTGGATGCCTCCAGATCTGTTTAGGCTGCCTCTGCTATGAGGTATGCACACCACATGACCTAATCTGGCTTCCAAAATGATCTAATTTGCTGGATCAACATTTTCGCCTGAAGCACCATCAGAGCAGGCAAGGTATTATTTTATAACAAATATATAACAAAGGTTTCAAGTTTATTTTTATTGTGCTTTATTATCGAGAAATTTTTGACTAACTACAAGTCTAATAGCTTTCTCTGCAATTGATACACTTATTGGCAGACTACCAAGATAATCACCGTCAATTTGAATAGAACCATTTCCTTCTATTATTAAATTATGTGCCTTGAAATACCTTATATCTTTTAATCTTAAATGTTGTCCAGATAATATAGCTAAAATATATTTCAGGAGACTTTTTTTGTCTGAAGAAACTGTAGTAAAACAATAAAAATAAGGTGATAATAATGTAGCCTCTGGTGAGATGATAAATGAACCACCATAACGAGAACTTTTACATATGATTATGTTTGAGCAATCAATATCATAGTTTTCATCTACTCTGACATCGATATGACTTGTTTTATAAGTAAAAAAGGTTTTCATGCCACTTGATATATAGGCAAATTTACCAAATATTCTTTTTTTTCTTAAATCAACATTTTTTACTGTCTCTGCATCATATCCAATACCAGCCATTAGTATAAAATATCTTGATTTCAAGTTTGTCTGTTTTAAAAATTTTATTAAACCAAGATTTGCGAAAATAACTCTACCATTCAAAATAGTCTCAATAGCATCATCGATTTTTAATGGTATAAACAACTCTCTTGCAAGAACTGAGGTTGTTCCAAGTGGTAAAACAGCCATAGGGATATTTGAATAAACAAGACCATTAGCAACCTCGTTATATGTTCCATCACCTCCACATGCAATAATAAGTGTATTATTTTGGAAAGATTTATCCTTTGAAATCTCTTTACAAATCTCTTCACAATGTCCTTTATAATTAGTCTCTTTGATAATGACCTCATATCCTCTCTTCTTTAAAATTGTATTGAAACAACTGAGAGACCTGTTTTCGCTCCCACCTGCAGCAGGGTTGACAATTAGGAATATTTTTTTATAAGTTGACATTTATTTGTTGAAACATATTTATGAATAACTTTATTAACTTTAATTGTTGTTTAAAAAATGAAAAAAAATTTTATCTCTCCGTTAAATTTAAAAACCTGAGACTTATAAAAAAGTACTAAAAAAGTCTATTCTTCTTTGATAATCTGAGTTTGTCAAATTTGATAAAGAAACCCAAAAATAGCGATATGAAGGGCTGTTTCGGAATTTTTATAATCGACGAATTCATTTTATTCCTTTATAATGTAATGCCTTTTGCTAAAGTTTCCAAAATTATAAGGTGTCGTATAAAAATTCCTCACCAACTCTTCATACTTGATTTTATTAAGTTCTCGGTTCTATCGCTGATTTTGGGAAGAAATTTCTGCCTTTATAAGATTACTTTTTTAATCTATGTTATTTAAAAAATATACCTTTTAAAAAGGGCTTGTCAAGTATTTTGGGACGTTCCTTAAAATAGCGATATGAAGGGCTGTTTCAGGATTTTTATAATCGACAAATTTTATTATTTTGCTTTATTCATTATAATGCAATGCCTTACGACAAAGCCCCTTAGGAACTTTTTTATAAGGTGTCGTATAAAAATTCCACACCAGCCCTTCCTATCTTGCTTGCTGATTTTACTAAGCTTTTTAGTTCTATCGCCGATTTTGGGGGACGTTAATCTGTCTGTATTTGATATTGCCAAAGGGGTTAGGATATAAAATATCTGAGCAGTGTAGCAGACTATTAAATGACTTGTCTCAGATACAAAAAAAGAGACTTTTTTCTTTGTCCTTTGTCATCAGATATCAGTGTAAAGGCTAAAGAACTAAATAGCAAGCTCTCTATGTTATATGAAAAAAAGACCGATGACAGGCATGACGATATCGTTTCTCATAGCATCCCAGTAGTGCAGGCTCAGCAATATAAGGGAAGGCTTTGGGGCACGCGGACCAAACCATACGTTGATAGGATAGCATCAGCATGGCTGATTAAAAACTTTATTGATCAAGAGGCAGTATGTTGCTTTGTGAAAGACATTAGCTCAGCTGAAAAAAGTGAAGTCACTGTTTACTTTGATATGCAGGGTGGTATGTTTAGTCATGTAGGAGGCACATTTGAGGTCTTATTAAAGGCTTTTCATATCAAGGCGAGGGGTCTGAAAAAAATGGCAGAGATAATTCATCTTGCACAGTAATAGACATTACTGTTATTCCCAGTTGGATGTGAAAATTGGACAAAAAAATAGCAAGTTAAAGGAGAATTTTATGTATAAAATCCAAGATGCAGAAATTGAGTTGTTAAGAAAAGTAGGTGTCTCAGAGGATGACATTGCCCATTGCGTAAAGGTAGCACAGAAGGCTCTCGATATAGCCCATAGGACAAAAGCTGTCGTAGATTTAGAACTGATAGGCAGAGGTGCACTCTTTCATGATCTTGGTAAAGCAAAGACACATGGTATGCATCATGGCATGATAGGTGCCGAGATAGGCAAGTCTCTTGGGCTGCCAGATGATATCACTGCTATCATGGAGAAACACATCAGAGGGGGACTCACAGTTGAGGAAGCAAAAGAACTTGATTTGCCAGTAAAAGACTACACGCTGACAAAGTTAGAGGAGCGCATTGTTATTTATGCAGACAGACTTGTGGACATAATTACTGATGGAATTGTCATGATTTCATCAGAACAAGAGGCAGAGGACAGATTTGAAGAAATATTGAAGGCAGAGACTAAGTATGGTAAAAATGCCATGACCCTTGAGAGATATCTTGGCTATCACAGAGAGATACAAGGGCTGATTAAAAGAAATATGGGACAAGTCTTGCAGACTGTCAAGCCTGAAGAACTTGAGAACCTGATGAATTCAAATAAGGATGTCATACTGCTTGATGTCAGGAGGAATGTTGATTATGATGCTGACAAGTCAATGATACAAGGAGCGCAGAAGCTTGATCCTGAAAAAGTAGATGACTGGGTAAATAGTAATGATAAAAGTAAAGAAGTAGCACTATATTGTGTCAGGGGCGGCAGTGTCAGTAAAGCTGTTACAGAGAAACTCATTAGTGCAGGGGTCAAAGCAAAATATTTAGAAGGTGGCTACGAAGCATGGAAGCAGATCAAGGCATCTTCATAAGATTTTTCAAACTATCTTAAGAAGACAATTTAACACAAAGGATGCAAAAAAAAACTAAACTAAACTAAACTAAACATAAAGCAAAGGAGAATTGTCATGAAGGGTTTATTTATCTCTCTCTTGATTGTCTTTTTTTTCTCTAATTATCTTTATGCTGTTGCCCCATTAAAGCGTTTAGATGTCCCAAAGGATGCGGAGATTGTTAGTGTTCGTGCTGAGAGTGATGTGTTATTTGTTAAGGCAAAGGACTGGTATCCTGCGGTCATTAATCAAGTCTTAACCGCTGGTGACACCCTTAAAACAGGTATCTATGGGAGGCTTGATGTATTATTTAAAACAGGCATACAGATAAAGGTTAATCAAAAAACCACCCTTATCATAAAAGAAACTGCCAAGGACAAAAAAGGCATTACCTTAGGGCTCAAATCAGGTGAGGTTTGGAGCAGGTCAAAGGCAATACCAGATGATTTAAAGATTGAGACCCCTTCTGCTACTGCTGCAATAAGGGGGACTGACTGGAATTTAACAGTTGATGAAAAGGGCAGTAGCTATCTGACGGTATTAAACGGCTTTGTGGAATTCTTTAATGACTTTGGCACGGTCAGGCTCACTGCAGGTGAGCAGGCAATGGCTGAGGTGGGTAAGGCACCTGTCAAACTCTTTCTGATAAGACCAAAGGATAGGGTGCAATGGATTATCTCTTATCAGCCTGATTTTACAAGTATAATCGTTTTTCATTCCCAAAACAAAGATGATGTTTTAAAGATTTTGCCAATTTTCAAGGATAAGGTCAAATCAAATCCTGATGACATCGTATCAACCTTATCCCTTGCAGGGGCTTTTTATGATATAAAAGAAACCGATGAATCTATGAAATTATTTGATGAGGTGCTTAAGAGGGATAGATTTAACATAAAGGCATCTCTTTATAAAGGGCTGATATTGCTAAGTAGGAATGAGGTTGATAAGGCAGTTCCATTTCTTGAAATAGGTATAGGTTCATCACAAGCAATTGATAAGATATTCTCCTTAATAGGGATGGCTGAGGTCTATCTCTATAAGGGTGATATTACAAGGGCAGAGAAGATTATCAATAGTTTGTCACAAATAGGGGAATCCCCTGTAATTGGTCTTGCCTTAGCAAAATTTCGTGCGTATCAAGGAGATTTCACTACTGCTATAAAAATTTGTCTTGACTATGCTAAGAGGTATCCAGATGACGAGAGGTTTTATACCCTTGCAGGTGATTTTTATCTCACTATGGATGAGCCTGATAAAGCGTTAGAAAATATCAATAAGGCTTTGTCTATCAACAAAAATTCATCGAATAGTTATCTTATATTAGGTAGGTATAATCATCTTTTAGGTTTAGGTAAAGAGTCTGAACGTGCTTTTCAGAAGGCTGTTGACATTGATAATAAAAATGCCGATGCTTTCAGTGAATTAGGCAAACTTATGATGGAAAAGGGTAATTATGAAAGGGCTTTACAAGAACATAACAAAGCAATTGGGCTAAAGCCAAATATTAGTAACTATCTATCAAGGCGAGGTATGCTCTTAAACTGGATAGATGATATCAAAGGGGCTTATAGAGATTATAAAAAAGCCACTGAACTAAATCCCTCTGATTATCAGTCTATTAATGGGCTAGGTTTTCTTGCACTGAAAGAGGGCAAGACAGATGAATCGATCTATTATTTTAACAAGTCAAGTCTCCTTGAGCCACGTTTCAGTGAACCCCATATATTCCTTGCAATTGCCTATTATCAACAAGAGGATATTGTGAAGGCACTTGAGGAGTTGAGGCTTGCTAAATCACTTGACCCAAAAGACCCAATCCCATACATGATTGCATACCTTATCTATCAGGACACCTATCGTCCCTTTGATGCAATAAGAGAGGCAACAAGGGCACTTGAACTACTACCAAATCTAAAGAGCGTAAACCCCATAGAGTCAAACCAAAAGGGCACCACAAACCTTGGTAATGCACTATTAGGGCTTGGACTTACTGAATGGGGGACGAGTTATGCAGAGGATTCCTTTAATCAATACGATGCAGGGAGTTATTATTTTAGTGCCATAAAATATGAAGGCAATGCCTACATCTATGCGAGCACTATGACACAAGCATTTCTCTTAGACCCCTTGTCTATCAAGTATTCAGATAGGTATCAAGACATCATCCCTCGTCCTCAAAATAATCTAACAGTTAATACTACCCTTGGTAGTGAAGGGGGTGGCTTTTACAGAAAAAGCAAGATTATACAGCAAGGATATCTTAGAAAACCCTTTCAGATTTCCTATTTACTTGACTGGGAAAATCTTGACAATAGGGGTTTTCGTGAAAATGGATATACAAGAAGCAACTTTATCACCTATGGTCTTGGTGCAAAACCTGATTATAAAAACGGCTTTTTTATCTGGGGTGGTTTTAAATGGCTTACAAGGGGAGAGACTGGGAGTGTATACAAACCAGACAGTGATGATACAAGTAAGGACAAACATACCTTATTTTCTGCAGGCTACAACTACAGGGTAGGTGAGAAGAATAATATCCTGCTCAACTTCTTTTATAATGGCTTTAAGACAAGGTTTTACAATAACGACCCCCTAGGTAGTACTGGGTTGCCAGACTATGCTATATCATTTGTTGACAGGTTTGGGCTTAATGATGCAAGGCGTTTTTTCAGTAAAGGTATATATGATTTAGGCATATGGAATGATTATCAAACCTTTGCCTCTGATTCAACAGGGACACTCCTATCAGGAGGATTCAAACCACTTGCCTTCCCTTCAACAGCAAACTTTGATATAAATACAACTCGTTACAGATACTCAAAATCAGAAAACCTTGGCTATCAATTCAAACACCTCTTTACCTTTCTTGACAATCACGATTTCTCATACGGAATGGAGTATATCCCAATAAATATGATTAAGAGTCAACAGATTAATAGCGTTATGCACACAGGCAATTATCTCTTGTTTTACGATGAGATTATGAGAGTAGACCCTACCTTGTATGCTATGAGGGACTTAATCTACAAAGACACTTTTGAAGATTGGCGTTATGACAGTAAGATTCTACTTGCTTACTTAAATGACCGTTGGAGGATAACGGATTCACTCCTCATGGAGTATGGCTTAAGCTACGAGTGGTTTAGGTCTTCTAATTCCATCAGCAATGACCCTTTTAGATATGGCAAGGTTCACCCAAGGTTTGGCATATCTTGGAGTATTAATAATATCCACACTATCAGGACTGCTTATCAAAAAAAGCTCTATCCTGGTGCATCACAATCCCTTGCACCACTATCAACGGTAGGGCTTATCTTTGATTGGATTCAGGTCATCCCCGGCTCAATCATTACAGACTATCAGGCATCTTTTGAATCTCGTTGGAATGAAAGGCTTTTTAGTTCAATAAATATTGAAAAGCGAGATGTTAAGAATTCACAAAATGTTGCAGGCGAGAAAAATTCAACAAATTTCATCTCTGCTGGTATCAATACCATTCTGACCAACACAATCGGTGCCTTTATGAGATATAAGTATGCAGACAGCGAGGTCAAAGATGGGCAATTTAGAGGAAAGAAATTGCCTTTTCTGCCACGACATGCCTTTGGTGGGGGATTGGTATGGGTATCTCCTGCTTATTTAAAGTCAATGCTGTCTACCTATTACATTAGTGGACTGTATGGAAATGAAGACAACAGTTACAGGCTCCCTGACTCTTGGACTACAGACCTGACAGTTACTTGGGAACCAATGAAGAAACATCTTATGTTGAGGCTTGATGCAAAGAATATCTTTAATAGTAATTACGAGATAAAGAAGGGCTATCCTGCCGTAGGAAGGTCAATGTATCTTACTGCAGAGTATAGATTTTAAGATTGAAACATTTAAAGACCCACATAATCGTAGGGATTATTTGCGGTATCTGTGCAATACTATTTAGCCATCTACCTATCGGAGAACTCTTTGAACTCAAGGGTTATGACACCTTACATCTTTTTAAAAAATCACTTGACAAGCCACCACCCATAGTCTTGGTTGCCATAGATGAGCCATCTTTTGCGGAACTCAATATGCAATGGCCTTGGCAGAGGCGTATCCATGGCAAGCTGATAAACACACTCAAGGCATCAGGGGCAAAGGTTATTGCACTGGATATTTTATTTGTAGAGCCTTCAAATCCGATTGATGATGATGCACTAAAAAGGGCAATTATGGATGCAGGCAATGTGGTATTGGCATCAGATATTACAGTCATCACAGAGAAACAATACACACAGAAGATGGTCATTGAGCCCATTGAGATATTTAGTAGTTATAGCAAGACTGCCCTGGTATCATTACCACTGGATAGGGATTATGTTGTAAGGAGGATACCACCATTAAGACAGGGACATCGTCTCTTTGCTCAGCAGATAGCAAGCCTTTTTATTGGCAGAGATTTACCCCTACCAATCAATAGTTACATCTCTTACAACATACCGCCTAATTCCTTCACAAAGGTGTCTTATTATCAAGCCCTTGAACCCCATGTATATCTGCCTGAAGGATTTTTTAAAGATAAGATAGTGATTGTAGGAAGGGCAAAGATGGCATCTGTAGAACCAGAAAAGGCACAGGCAGATTACCTTGTTACGCCCTTTTTCTTTATCTCACAGTCGCAGGAAGGCATAATGAGTGGTATGGAGATACATGGTTACATAGTAAATAATTTTATAAATGGTGAGTTTGTAAGGCCACTTTCACCATTTTACAAATCAATCTTTATAATCCTTGCAGGTTTTATAGGTAGTTTTCTTAATATAAACTGGAGACCCCTTTGGACATTACTCATTATTACATTGACAGTAGCAGTATATCTTGGTATTTGTCTCTTTGTATTTGAAACACATAGACTGTGGTTGCCTACCTTTACAATGATTTTGGCTATGACGATACCGTATGGCTATTTTGCCATCAATGCCTATTTAGTGAGCGAAAGTAAAAAGAGGGAGATAAAAAGGGCATTTTCACACTATATTTCACCGTCTATACTTGAAAGTATTCTTAAAGACCCAGACAGTCTTAAGCTTGGTGGTAAAAAGGTAGAGGCAACTATATTGTTTTCTGATTTGGCAGGCTTTACCAGCCTATCTGAAAGGCTACCACCAGAGGAAATTTCCCATATTATCAATCGCTACATGACTGCCATGACAAAGATAATCCTTGAGCACAAGGGGACGATTGATAAATTTATTGGTGATGCTATCATGGCTTTTTGGGGTGCACCAATTGAGGACGATAGCCACGCAATAAATGCCTGCAAATCAGCCGTGGCGATGCAGAAAGGGATGGATAGATTGAGAGAAGAATTTAGGGCTGAGGGACTTCCTGAAATATCCATGAGGATTGGTATTAACACAGGCATTGTGATTGCAGGTAATATGGGTTCTGATGAACTCTTTGACTACACCGTAATTGGTGATGCAGTAAATCTTGCATCAAGACTTGAGTCTGCAAATAAAAACTTTGGCACATCTATCATAATTAGCCATTTTGTCTATGAAAGGGCAAGGGATTTCATCATCACTCGTCCACTCGGAAATATAAATGTAAAAGGTAAAAAGGAGGCTATAGAGGTCTATGAGTTGATTGATATTATTCAGCAATAGAGGTAGTAATTAAGTCCAGAGATTTATTCAATATTGAGGTTTATCTCCCAAAATCGGCGATAGAACTAAAAAGCTTAATAAAATCAGCAAGTAAGATAGGAAGGGCTGGTGAAGGATTTTTATACGACACCATATAAAAAAAGTTCCTAAGGAGCTTTGTCATAAGGCATTGCATTATAATGAATAAAGCAAAATTAAATAAAAACTGTCGATTATAAAAAGCCTGAAACAGCCCTTCCTAAGCGCTATTTTAAGGTTTATAAAAATATTTTTGAAAAAAATAATTTTTTTAGGTATTATTTCCACTTATGAAAAAAGTAAAACTTACACCAGAACTTGAAGAATTAAGGAATTTAATTGATAAGATTGATGATTCCATAGTAAGTCTTCTCTCTGAAAGGGCTGAAATTGTCACAAAGATTGCGAAGATCAAAAGAGATTCAAATCTTGCCTTTCACAATCCTGAAAGAGAGAGGGCAATCATCGAGAGGGTTACAAATAAATGTCATGGGCTCTTCCCAAAGGATGCCATTAAGGTTATTTTCAGAGAGATAATCTCTGCGTCGCTCTCACTTGAAGAACCTTTAAAAGTATCCTATCTTGGACCAGAAGGGACATTTACTCATCTTGCAGCAATCAGGCATTTTGGTTCATCTGCCAACTATATCCCTGTAGAGAGGATTAAAGCAATCTTTGAGGCAGTAGAGGCAAAAAAAGCCGATTATGGTCTCGTTCCTATTGAAAATTCAAATGAGGGGGTAGTTAGTTATACCCTTGATGTATTCGTAGATTGTGATTTAAAGATAGCTGCAGAGGTGATGCTTGAGGTATCACACAATCTTTTATCAAAGGACGGAGATATACAGAAGATAAAAAGAGTATATTCCCACCCCCAGGCATCTGCACAGTGTAAAGAGTGGTTTGAGAGGAATTTGCCACACATCCCTGTATTAGATGCAGTAAGCACAGCAAAGGCTGCAGAGATGGCGTCTCAAAATGAAGAGACTGCAGCAATCGCAAGTGAACTCGCTGCAAAACTTTATGATTTAAAATTCATTGAAAAGAGGATTGAAGACAATAAAAATAATTATACAAGGTTTCTTGTTATAGCAAGAGACTATCCTAAAAAGACTGGCAAAGATAAGACATCTATCATGTTTTCATTAAAAGACAAGCCAGGTGCCCTATTTAATGTCCTTCAGCCTTTTAAAAAATCAAACATCAATCTTTCAAAGATAGAATCTCGTCCATCAAAAAGAAGGGCATGGGAATATATTTTCTTTGCCGACATGATTGGTCATATTGAAGATAAAAAATTAAAAAACGCCATAGAAGAGGTAAAAGACAGTTGTCTATATCTCAAACATCTTGGATCCTATCCAATAGGCGACAAAGTAGAGAGGTAAATAACATGCTAAAATCACTTGATTATGTATCACAAATCAAACCTTATGTTCCAGGGAAACCCATCTCTGAGCTTGAAAGGGAACTTGGCATCACAGGCTCAATCAAACTTGCTTCTAATGAAAATCCTCTTGGGCCCTCAAAGAAAGCCCTTAGGGCAATTAAAAACTTTTTGAAGAATTCATCAGAAGTTGGCAGATATCCAGATGGTGGTGGATATTATCTTAAGCAGGCATTAGCAGAGAGATTATCAACATCTAAAATATTAATAACTATCGATAACATCATACTTGGTAATGGCTCCAACGAATTGATTGATTTAGCAGTGAGGACTTACATGAGTCATGGTGATGAAGCTATAATGGCTAATCCTTCATTTGTAGTTTATTCAATGGCTGTAAAATCTGTAGGTTCAAAAGCAATAGAAGTGCCTCTTATTGATTACAAACATGATTTAAAAAAGATGCTTGACATGGTCACTGACAAAACAAAGATTGTTTTTATTGCAAATCCCAATAACCCTACTGGCACAATAAATACAAAGGAAGAGTTTAGGTCTTTTATGAAAAAACTCCCAATGGACATACTCGTCATTGTAGATGAGGCATACATTGAATATGTAGAGAGCAAAGATTATCCAAATACAATGAAATATCTTGCAGATGGTAGAAATATTCTAATACTTAGAACATTCTCAAAGGCTTATGGGTTAGCTGGTCTAAGAATTGGTTATGGCATCTCTAATGCAGATATAATCACAGAGATTAATAAAATAAGGGAACCCTTTAATACTAATAGCTTATCTCAAATCTCTGCAATTGAGGCACTTAAAGACAAGGTACATCTTAAAAAGTCATTAAAATTAGTCAACGAAGGTAAAGCTTATCTATACGAGGAACTTCATAAGATGAATGTTAGATACATACCATCTGAGACTAATTTTATTTATATACTCTTAGAAAGCTCATCTATGGAATATTATGAAAGATTATTAAAAGAAGGTATTATCATAAGGCCTGTTGGACCAAAAGAGATAAGAGTTACTGTAGGTCTCAAAGAAGAGAATGAAAAATTTATCCATGCCTTTTATAAAATCATTCATAACAAAGGAGATAATTAATGGACATTATCGTATTAAAACCTGATGCAAAAGAAGATAGAATTACATATATAGTAAAAAAACTTGAAAACTGGGGACTTAAGGCAAACATCTCTAAGGGTACTGAAAGAACAATTATCGGAGTGATTGGTGATACCTCAGTAATATCTGAAGAAGATGAAGATGCCCTAAAGGTAATTGAAGGAGTTGAAAATGTCTTAAGGATAATAAAGCCCTATAAGATTGCAAGCAGGGAATTTAAAAAAGAAAACACAGAGATTAATGTAGGTGGTGAGATAATTGGTGGAAATAAGATTCAAATCATGGCTGGTCCCTGTGCGGTAGAAAGCAGAGAGAGCCTCCTCGATGTAGCAAAAAAGGTTAAAGAGGCTGGTGCTACTTTTTTAAGGGCAGGTGCCTTTAAACCAAGAACATCACCCTACTCATTTCAAGGATTAGGAGAGGAAGGACTTAGGTATCTTGCAGAGGCAAGGGAACAGACAGGTCTATATATAGTCACGGAGATAATGGATGCAAGAGATATTGATATAATTGTTAAATATACGGACATTATACAAATAGGGGCAAGAAATATGCAGAATTTTAGGCTTCTTCTTGAAGTTGGTGCAGCTAAGAAGCCTGTCTTGCTTAAGAGAGGCCTTTCATCAACTATCAAAGAATGGCTAATGTCTGCTGAATACATAATGTCAAGGGGTAATCATGAGGTCATGTTTTGTGAAAGAGGGATAAGGACTTTTGAGACTGCCACAAGAAATACCCTTGATTTGAGTGCAGTGCCACTTCTAAAGCAGCTTTCACACCTTCCAGTTGTCGTTGATCCAAGCCACGGGGTAGGCAAATGGGATCTAGTCCCTGCAATGGCAAAGGCAGCCGTTGCAGCTGGTGCTGACGCTTTGATGATGGAGGTTCACATGAATCCTGAAGAGGCACTTTCAGACGGAGAGCAATCACTCAGACCTGATTTCTTTAAAAAACTCATCCAAGAATTAAAACCCATAGCAAAGGCAATAGGGAGGGAAATGTAAATGAATATGCAACTTAATAACACTAAAGAACTCTTATCTGGAAATGAAGCAATAGGCAGAGGTGCTATTGAAGCAGGTGCATCATTAGTGGTTGGTTATCCTGGCACACCTTCAACAGAGATAATTGGTGATTTATCAAAGAAATACAAAGGCAAGGCAATGTGGGCAGTCAACGAAAAGGTTGCCCTTGAGACAGCAATGGGTGTTTCCTATACAGGAAGAAGAGTTCTTTGTACAATGAAACATGTGGGGCTAAATGTTGCCCTTGACCCACTTATGACAATGGCTTACCTTGGAACAAAGGGTGGACTTGTCTTGCTTGTAGCCGATGACCCTGGTGCCTATTCCTCTCAAAACGAACAAGATACTAGATACCTCTCCCAATTTGCAAAGATTCCATTGCTTGAACCCTCTGATTCACAAGAGGCAAAGGATTTTATAATAAAAGCCTTTGACCTTTCTGAAATGCTTAATCTTCCAATAATAGTCAGGTCTGTTACAAGGATTTCCCATTCATACACCCCTGTGGAAATAAAAGAAATAAGAGATGAAAATCCAGTAAAGATAGTAAAAGACCCATCTTCCATGATAGCAGTCCCTTCAAATGTGATTAGATGTCATAAAAATCTTAATTCAAAGCAATCAAAGATAATAGAATGGATAAAAGAATCAAACCTTAACATCATTCAAAAGAAGAGAGGTCAAAAGAAAGGCATCATTACATCTGGGATTACCTATCATTTTATAAAAGAATTTGCTGATAACTATGCAATCTTGAAAATTGGTGCCTACCCTGTAAATGAAGAGATTATCACAAGTTTCATAAAAGGTCTTCATGAAATATGGGTAATTGAAGAAGGCTATCCTTACCTTGAAGACATTTCACTTAAATACTCTAAAAAGATTAAAGGCAAGAGGTCAGGCAATATCCCAATGGAGGGAGAATTAGGTCCTGAGGTTTTTAGATATATTGAGAATAATACCGAAGAAGATATCCAATTTAAGCCACCTTCAGATATAACCTTGCCAGGAAGGCCACCTGTAATGTGTCAGGGATGTCCCCACAGGGAGTTTTATTATAGCCTAAATTCTGCAAAGCCTACTTTTGTCGCAGGAGATATTGGATGCTATACCCTTGGAGCTGCACCTCCTCTTTCTGCTCTTGATACCTGTTTGTGTATGGGTGCTAGTATAAGTAAGGCTGCTGGTATGTCTTATCAAGGAGTAAATGGAGTAGTTGCAGTGCTTGGGGATTCAACTTTTTTACATTCTGGCATTACTGCCTTAATATCTGCAGTCTATAATAAGGCAAACATCCTTGTTGCTATACTTGACAACGATGCAGTTGCAATGACAGGTCATCAACCTACCCCTCTGACAGGATTTACCGCTGATGGAGAGGAGACAAAGAAATTATCTCTTGAGGAAATCTGTAAGGCTTGTGGGGCTGATTCAGTAACCACCTTTTCACCTTATCAAGATAAGGAAAAAAATGTTGAAGTAATAAGAGAAAAACTGAACAGCCAAGGTGTTCATGTAGTTATATCTCATGCACCTTGTATATTGCTAAAACAGAAAAAGAAATAATTTCATAAAACCTACCAATCTAATTACCACAGCGGTCATAATGACCGCTGTGTCTTAGACAAAAATTATCTTCTCTTTTGATTTATTTCCGACCATGGAATAATCTTCTGTGCCATTATTATATCTGGGGTTTTCCACTTTTTCTGCTTCATCATCTCAATAAAGGCCCTACGGTAGAGGAGAGTGACAGTCACATTTACCGGACCTCCTGCTGATTCAAAGGTGTTTATCTGTTGCCATAGCAGGGAGCCTTGTATCAGACTCTAAAGTTGTATGTCTCCAATAACTTACAGCAGGTGTGACATCAGTCCACATCTCTCTTAATAGTTTTATATAAACTTTCCCAGGCATCAAGTCAGAATGGTAAAGTGAAAATGATTAAAAAATCATTATCACTCATTTATCACCATATAGCAGGCTATTGCTTCTAAAAAAAGCTACATATCGCTTAAATTTTTCAATAGGCATTCACTCAATAAAAGTGCACCGCCAAAGCCTGCCACTTCAGAGATAAAGGCAGAAAGTAGAACTATTTCAAACATTATGATATTCCTTCAATGAATTTTCATATATAAATTTTGCCCCTCTGAAAATGGCTAAAGTATTTTCTAAACTAATTAGATTATGGATGAAAATTTTATCAATCATAGGGGTTAATTCAAGTAATTTTGATTTTGTTAGTGAATGAGAATACTACAGAGGTTATAAAGTTATAAACATAAATCGCCTTTTGTCCTATCCACAACCTTGTGGACATCACCAAGACATCAACGAAACTCGGGATGATTGAATTGACAATTACAACCGCCTTTTTTCTTTGCCTCGGTTATCATGGAAAGTATTGTGGAAGAGCCTTTATTGGAGATAACATCATCAATAATGTCTTGTTCAGTGAAGTTAAAGCAATAGCAAATTTTCTTTGGTTGTTTCAAATCAAATCACCACAGAAGGTATTATTCCAAGTAATAGCGAGAAAAATAGCAGACATCCTTGAAATACAACTCAGCACTCTGTATTACCATTCTGTTAATGCTGAACAAGATATGTCTCTTGCTGAAATGATAAAAGATATAGCCTTTAAATACACATTTTACGGCTATAGACGTATCCATCTTGCTGTAAACAGGCGAGGTGTGTAAATATGTTGTTCCAGTATTTGGACGCATAGTTTTTAAAAACCTACATTACTGTATTTATTTCATTCCAAAAAATGGGGGCATACCACTTAAATGATGGTGTGTTGATAAAGTCATCTAACTTGCCAAAGAGATACTTATGTTGTACATACATCTCTGTAGCCTTCTGCTGCATATGCGTAGGGGATATTCTGTGATGATTTGACTACCTTTAGAAACATATTTGTATTATACATCATATATGTCATTACAATAAACACTAATACTATTAATAATAATAAGTTAGACAACATAAAATCTAAATGTCGTGTTTTCAATGCTTTGTTGGGGCTGCTCCTGATAATTTAGGGCTTAACTGATAAAGTCAGGTGGTAAATGGCTCGCCTTTTAAGGGTACCCTCAGTTAACCCACTGACTTTTGTGAGATAGGATATACACTAAACAATTACTGATGGAAGTACACCAATAAGGCAGACGAAAAAGACGGTTAGTATAGTTGCAATGGTTAGGGCTGGTGAATCCATATAATAGTGCTCTGATTCTTTATATTCAGAGAAGAACATATATGCCACAATCCTTAAATAATAAAAGGCAGAAAGAATGCTAAATAGCACAGCAAACACTACAGGAACCACATAGCCAGCATTTATTGCTGCCATAAAAAGATTTAACTTTCCTACAAAACCTGCTGTTGGCGGAATTCCAGCAAGGGCAGCCATAAAAATAAGCATACTAAAGGCCTTAAGTGGCTCCCTTTTAAACAATCCTTTATAGGTTTCTATTTCTTCACCCCTATCGACGGAAACTACTATCGTAAAGGCTCCCATATTCATAAAGGCATATATAAGCATATAGAATGAAACAGCTTGAAGGCCTGAATAATTGCCAGATGCTATGCCAAGTAGCATATAACCTGCATGAGCTATTGATGAATAGGCCAGCATCCTTTTCATATTTCCTTGAGACATAGCAAGTATATTTCCAAGGGCCATTGAAAGAACGGATATAATTATCAAAACACCCGACCAGTCTATGTGCATTGGCAAAAATGCATCATAAAAAATCCTGCCAAAGGCCGCAAATGCTGCTGCCTTGGGTCCTACAGACATAAAGGCGGTTATTGTTGTTGGAGCCCCTTCATAAACATCAGGCGACCACTGATGGAATGGGACTGCGGCAATCTTAAATGCAAAGGCAGCAGATGCAAGGCAGACTGACAAGAGAAGTACGGGATTCGAGACTAGAGAATTTACCTTCATATATTCAGCAATCTTATAAAGATTTGTAGTTCCCGTTGATCCATAAACAAGTGCAATAGAGAACAGAAACACTATGGCTCCCAATGTACCAAGTAGGAAGTATTTCAGAGCTGCCTCGTTAGATCTTATGTCAGACCTTGCAAAGCCGGTTAACACATATATGCTCAAAGACATAAGCTCTAAAGAGAGATATACAATTAAGAGATCAGAAGCCGATGCCATCAATAACATGCCAACAGTAGACAACATTATTAATGCGGTGTATTCGCTGTAATAATGGTCATTAATCCTCTTATAATCGTAAGACATAAGCAGCGCAAAAGACATTGCTATAAGACATACTGTCTTAAAACTGAATGATAGGGCGTCAACCCTTACCATGTCTCCAAAGGCAGAGCCAGATAGATTTTGCATCAAATAAAAAGATAATGCTGCCCCTGCAATCCCAATGATAGTAAACAGAGCCCTAGTTCTAATAAACAATCCTAAGACAAAAACAATTAACATCGTCAAGGTAAGAGTTATCTCTGGGATAAGAATCAATATGTCTTTCATCTTATATACTCCATAAACATGGTTAGTGTCTGACTGTGGCCTGATAACCTTTGCATTATTTGAGCCACTGAAAAGTGTAGGTAAGTTAACAATGCCTGAGGCTGAACTCCAAGGTAAAATATAGAAATAATGAATGGCGCTAACATGAATATTTCTCTAAGAGATAGATCTTTAATCTCTGTAAATACTACATCATGTTTTTTAAGTATTAATCTATAGTAAAACCAGCTTTTATAAGTAACGCCAAGGAGTACACCCACAATAGCAATTAGACCAATATATACAGACACATCAAAGGCTGAGCTTAATATTAGGAATTCTCCTACAAAATAATTAAGCCCTGGGAAACCGCTTCCAGCAAGCACAAGTATTGTAAACATTGTGACAAACCATGGAACCCTTAAAGCAAGATTGCCATAGCCATCCGTATTATAGCTGCCTGTCCTTTGATTAAGTATGCCAGCACAAATGAACAATCCACCTGTAACAATGGCGTGATTTATCATCTGAATTATTCCACCTTCAATGCCTGCCGTGTTGAGAGTAAATATGCCGAGTGCAATAAAACCCATGTGGCTCATGCTTGAGTAGGCAATCAAACGTTTGAAGTCCCTTTGTGAAAGGGCTACATAGGCTCCATAAATTATAGTTGCCAAGGACATGGCAATAAGGAGTCTTGAGTATTGCACTGATGCCTCAGGCAGCATGGGCAGAGCAATCCTAATTAGACCATAGGCGCCCATCTTGGCAAGAACCGCTGATAATATCAAGGTTACAGGTGTGGGAGACTCATAGTATGTGTCTGGCAGCCAAGTATGCAATGGAAATAGCGGTATTTTTACAGCAAAGGCAATGACAAAGGCCCAAAAGAAAAGAGGTTGCAAATTATGGGGTATATTTGAAGTGGAAAGTCTTGTAATATCCATGGAGCTATAGCCCATGAAATAAAGCGCCATAATTGCTACAAACATAAAAATGCTGCCACCAAATGTGAAGAGGAGAAATTTAAAGGCTGCATGTCTTTTCTTATCGCCACCCCAAAGTCCAATGAGAAGAAACAATGGTATGAGCATCGCCTCCCAGAATATGAAAAATTGAATAAGGTTGGTTGAAGCAAAAAGACCAATCATAATACCTTCAAGAACAAGGATATTTATATAGTAAGCATTGGCAGCTCTGTTTATCTGATGCCAGGAGAGCAGGATAGATGCTAAGGTTACTATAGTGATAAGCAACATGAAGGGTGCACTAATTCCGTCAACCCCTATGGTTAGCTTTATTGACCATTGGGGAAGCCAATCGTAGGACTCAACAAACTGGAAGAGATGTGTTTTCTTATCAAAAAACAGAAATACAAAGATTGATGCTGTAAAGGTAAGAGTTGCTGTCCCTAAAGCCACTGCCCTTGCAATTCCATCATGCCTCAATAGTGCAAGCAATAGAGCCCCTGCAAACGGAAGCATTATTAACAGACTGATTATATGGTTTTTTTCTGCCATTTCCCCCTCACAGCCAGATTATTAGTAATATTGAGATAAGCAAACCAATAGCTATGGAAAAGCTATAACTATGGATCCTGCCATTTTGCAGAGATCTTGATATGTGGCTTACTGAAAGAATAGTTTCACCAATACTATTGAATCCCCTGTCAAGTATATTTTCATCAAACTTCGCAATAAACCTGGCAACCTTAAGCATTGGTTTTTGAATAATAAACTCGTATATCTCTCCAACAAACTTGTATTCAAATCTTGCCACCTGATTGTTCACTAATGACATAAATATCTTTGCCCCCCTTCGGTAAACCCAGTCTGTATCTAAATTGATAACATCCTTAGGAGCCATCTTTTTAATGAAGATTATGAACCCTAAAGTGGTGAATAAGAAAAGTCCTAATGCACTTATTACATGGTGAACAGTGTATGGATGATAATTGACTGGATAAGGAAGGAAGGCATAAAGGAACTGTGGAGCACAGCCTAAGATGATGCACAAAGATGATGCAATAGCCATGGCAATAAGCATATTTTTAGGCGGCTCTGACACATTAAGCCCCGAATCTCTGCCAAAAAACATATAATAGGTCATCTTTAAGACAATACTCAGGAATGTGCCAGATAAGGCGAGCGTTAGCATCAAAAATGCAAAAGAGTTTTTTGCCTCCCCAGCCCCGCTGATAGTCATTGATTTACTTATAAAACCACTCATAAGAGGGGATCCTGCTATGGAGAGACCACCAATAATGAAAAAAATCATAGTAAGAGGCATCTTCTTATAAAGCCCGCCGAGTTCAGTGAGTTTTGCCGTGCCTGCCATGTATAACACTGCCCCAGCCCCCATAAACAACAGACCCTTATATATTATGTGTGCAAAGGCATGGGCTGATGCGCCGTTGATAGCGGTTTCGTTGCCTATGCCAATGCCACAAACCATGAATCCCACCTGGCTGACAATATGATAGGCAAGTAGTCTCCTTCCATTGTTTTCCATGGTCGCATAAACAACGCCATAAACTGCCATAATTGCACCAAGCACCAAAAGAAGCTCCTCTCCTGGGTATCCCCTTATCAAAACATAGACTGCAGATTTTGTGGTATATGCACTCATGAATACTGCCCCTGTTACTGTTGCTGACGGATAGGCATCAGGCAGCCAAGCATGAATTGGAGGAACGGCGGCATTAAGCATAAAGCCAAACATGACAAGATAAAAGGCTAGAGAACCGCTGTAAGCCATCATAGAATCAAAGGCAATGGAACCTGTTTGTGAAATTTGAATCATTATGCCGGCAAGCAAAAGTATTCCACCAAAAATATGAACAAGAATATACCTATATCCAGCCCTCAGAGATGATGTTGTCCTATTTGCCCAAACCAGACAGACTGATGCGAAAGCCATGGCCTCCCAGAATATGAAGAGCCCAATAAAATCTCCCGCAAAGATAACCCCTAAGGCACTTCCCATATAAACAAGGGCGGCTATATGCTGAAGATCATCCTTCACATGATAAGCGTATATCATGCCAATAAAACCAGCTATAGTAAAAACATAACTGAAAAGGAGGCTTAACTTGTCAACCCTCATAAATGTAATAGTAAATCCAAGAAAATCAAAGCATCCATATTCTCCTATAGGCAGCAAGGTAGAAGAGGCAAAGGCCATAGCCGTCAATGAAAGCAAGAAGGGCTTCTTTATGGCTTCTGATAAGAAAGGCGTTAGGACTGATCCAATAATAAGTAAAAGTCCTGGGTGTATCCAATAATCAGTCATAATAATCCTCTTTCTTCCCTACCAAATGGGCAAGGACAAATTTTGCCGCAATTATTATCAACAAACAGGAACCAAAACCATAGCCAGAACTAAAAGCAGGAATATCTTCAAACCAGAAATAACCATGCCCCCAGTGCAAGACCTTTACTGTTATCACCTCAAGAATTGCAATAATAAATAGAAAGACATAAAACAATATTTTAAACGTTCTTACAGACCTTTTATCTTCCAGCGTCTTAAAAAACCATGTCATTGAACTACCATCCTTGCAAGATCTAATACAGGCTCAGGGAATAGACCCAGAACAAATGTCCCTAATGCAGTAAGAAACAATGGCACTGCCATGAAAGGATTTTCTCTTATCTCCCCATGATGATGGCTAAGACCGTGATCATCCTCTTTTTCCTTTTCAAAGAATGCCTTATAAACTATTGGCATAAAATAGGCTGCATTTAAGAGTGTGCTTGTAAGCAATACACAAAGTATAGCAATGCTGTCAGTCTCCATGGCCCCTAACATTAAGTTCCACTTACTGACAAAGCCTCCCACTGATGGCACACCTATCATATTAATACTTCCTATAGCAAAGGCAGCCATTGTCCATGGCATCTTCTTTGCCAATCCTCCAAGCTGGCTTATCTCAGTCTTGTGGGCTACTGCGTAAATAGAGCCAGCACAGAAAAACAGAGTAATCTTTGCAAAGGCATGCATTGTCATGTGTGATATGCCGCCGACAACTGCCGATGGCACAAGCATCACTGCCCCAAGAATAATGTAGGAGAGTTGGCTCACCGTTGAAAAGGCAAGTCTTGCCTTAAGATTGTCTCGGCTAAGGGCTATTACGGAGGCAAATAAAAGGGTAAATGACGCAAGGAAGATAACTATATTGTTTACGCCAAGATCTCCAAGCAGATCTGTTCCATAGACAAATAAGACAACCCTTAACACCGTAAAGACCCCCGTCTTTACCACAGCCACAGCGTGCAGCAAGGCGCTTACAGGCGTTGGGGCAACCATTGCAGCAGGAAGCCAGCCATGTAGCGGCATAACAGCACATTTTGCAAAACCGTATATATAAAAGACAAATACCAGGCTTAAAAGCAGCTTATGTGTCTCCTTAACAGACTCAGGGAATATTCCGCCCTGTTGAAATTCCAAGGTTCCAGCAAGGTTGTAGGTGATAATAATAGCGGCGAGTAAAAAAGTCTTTGCTGCGCCAAGCAGGTAAACCACATACTTTCTCGCCCCATGTATTGCCTCTTTATTTTCCTTATGGGCAACCAAAGGATAGGTAATGATGGTCAATCCTTCATAGAAAAGAAACATGGTAAAGAGATTGGCAGAAAAGGCAACTCCCATGGTTGTTGAAAGGGACACTGCAAAGCAGGCGAAATAACGAGTTTGTGAATGTTCATTAGTTGCCCTCATATACCCTATGGAGTAAATTGTTGTGATTATCCAAAGAAAGGAAGCGCTAAGAGCAAACATGATACCTAAGGCATCAACCTTGAAGGCAATGCTGATACCAGGCATTAATTCAAAAAGTTTGTATTCCAGCACCTTACCATCTAAAACCTCAGGCAGCATAGACACCACAAGGGAAAGCTTTATAACCCCAGCAAGAACTGACCATAACTCCCTGAGGTTAATATTCTTTTCGCCTGTCCTAATTATTAGGCCAGTCCCTACCAGAGAGACAAGCACTGCAAGTAAAGGAGTTATAGATGTATCAATATTCATAATAGAAATCAACCTTTCAATATATTAAAGTCTTCCATATCTACAGATGGTTTGTTTCTGAAGGCTGCTATGAGCAAGGCAAGACCCACTGCCACGCCACCTGCAGCATTGGCAATAACAAAGAAAGCTATTATCTGTCCATGTATATCCTGCATGTAATGGCTCATAGCAATAAGGCTTATGTTTATAGCATTAAGCATAATCTCAATAGAGAGAAACATCATGAGAAGGTTGCGGCGAGTCAAAAAAGCAAATAGGCCTATCGCAAAAAGTCCGGCGCTCAGGATCAGATACCAATTAAGAGGAACCATCTTTGTGCCTCCTCATGGCAAGGACTGCAGCAGCTATCATAGGAACAAAGAGTATTAAGCCAACAATCATGAAAGGAAGCGCATAATCATTAAACAAGACATGGCCGATAATCTTAATATGAGTTTGATGCTGTATCCTTTCTATTGTGTATTCTCCGAGAGGGCCCATAACTAATTTATTGATAGCCACAACAAAGGAGAGCAAAATTAGAACAACAACCATAGCCCTACCCTGAAACGAATTAATAAACCTCTGCTTTTCTATCTTAACCTTCAAGAGCAGCACTACAAATAAAAACATTACAAGTATGGCGCCTGCATAAACGATTATTTGAATCACTGCAAAGAACTCGGCGTTTAGGAACAGATAGAGCCCGCCAATGTGGACAAACATCAAGAGCATCCACATAACCGCATGTATCAGGTTCCTCCTGGTAACAACAACCAGTGCAAGCCCAAGTATCATCACAAAGAAATATCCAAAGAAAAGATGAGCTAGTGTCATAGAATAAATCTCTTTACAAAGGCTACTATTAATAGATTCAGCAAAGAAAGCGGTATCAATACCTTCCACCCTATCTTCATCAATTGATCAAAACGGTATCTTGGTATAGTCGCTCGTATCCAATAGTAAAAAAATATAAAGAAATAGACCTTTATGAGGAACCAGAAAATTCCAGGCACATAATTCAAAAATGGTAATAAATCAGTAACAAACCTTGGGATTGTCCATCCACCAAAGAAACAAAGGGTCATGATGCTTGACATAATAAACATAGCCACATACTCAGATAGGAAAAATAAGGCATATCTAAAACCACTATATTCAGTAAGATAGCCTGCTACCAACTCTGTCTCTGCCTCAGGGAGGTCAAAAGGCGTGCGGTTTGTCTCTGCAAAGGCAGAGATCAGAAAGACTACAAAGCCAATAAAGAGATGAGGGGCATACATACTAAGTGGATACTCATATTGTGCCTTTACAATGTCGTCAAGCCTTACCGAGCCTGCCATCAAAAATACAGATGCAAGGCTAATACCCATTGCAATCTCATAGCTGATTACTTGTGCTGCAGAACGAATTCCACCAAAAAAGGCATATTTTGACCCTGATGACCAGCCTGCAAGGATTATCCCGTAAACAGCTAAAGAGGCGGTTGCAAGGATAAAGAGCATTCCCACATTGACATCAGCTATAATGAAGTTTTCTGAAAATGGTATTACTGCCAAAGAGGTCATCGTAGGTGCAAGGACTATCACAGGGGCTATAAAAAATACAGCCTTATCTGCCTTTGCAGGTATGATGTCTTCCTTAAAGAGGGATTTAAACATGTCGGCAAATGGCTGTAATAGACCATAAGGACCTACCTCCATTGGACCAAGCCTACACTGCATCCTGCCAATTACCTTACGTTCAAAGTATGTTGCATAGGCAACATGAAGCAGTGTTACCCCAAATACCACAACAACCTTAATCACACTTATTATGAGTGTAAATAAAAAGTCCATAAATATCCTTTTATAAGCCCTCCTCTTAGCCGAGATCCAGCGATAAGGATAAGTCTCTTTCGTTCAGGAGCTATGTTTTGACAGTTCTAATGCTCTTTTTGCTACAGCCGCAAAACTCAACTACCACCCCAAAAAGTCTTGCAACTTTTTGGGGACCCTGTTTTTTCGGGTTCAAACACTTGCGGCTGTTTAATGCTCCCAGTCGCAAAAAACTGTTAAGCACCCAATTCCTTTGTCTCAAACTGTCTGTATTCCTCAGCCTTTTGGAGAACATCCTTAAAGCCTTGCCAGTATTCCTTTGGACCTTTTAAGGGATAATCCTTTCGTAAGGGATAGCCTTGCCAATCCTCAGGCATGAGTACCCTCCTTAAATCATTATGTCCCCTAAAGACAATGCCAAACATATCAAAACATTCCCGCTCGTGCCAGCCTGCACCCTCCCATATAGATGTGACTGTATCTATCACGGCATCATCCTCTGGCACCTCTGCCCTGATTCGTAATGCCTGTCCGTTATCTATTGAAAACAACTGATAAACCACCTCAAAGCGATTATCCTTTTTGTCTTTATAATCAACACCACAGAGGTCCTGAAGATGGTCAAAATGAAAATTATCATGTAGAAAAACGAGGATGTCCCTAACCAAATCCTTTCTTACAACTACAGAGACCTGTCTTGCAAACTCTGATATCTCTTTTATCTCATCAGGGAATTTAGTTTTAATTGCATCTATTACTTCATTTAGTGAGCTACTCAAGTGCTCCCCTCTTCCAGTCGTATAAAAAACCTAAAAATATGAGCATCAAAAAGGCAATCATAGCCCAAAAGCCTATTATCCCAATCTGTCCAAAGGCAACCGCCCATGGATAAAGAAACACTGCTTCAACATCAAAGACCACAAAAAGCATTGCTATCACATAAAATCTTATGGAAAACCTCTCTCCTGGTTGTCCAACAGGTGGATTGCCTGATTCATAGGCTTCGAGTTTATCCTTATAAGGTCTCCTTAGCCTTAAAAACTCGCCTATAATCAATGCCCCAAGCCCAAAAAGGGTTGCTGCAATCCCTGTTATCAAGACGGGGAGATAATTTATTGGTATATATTCACCTGGATTCATTTCACTTGCCTGTGTTTATTGATTCTCTCTTACCCACTGGCAATCTCTTTATATCAATACCAGGGGGGCTCCAGAATTTATTAAAATAGCCCTTACCTTTAAAAGTCTTTACATGCTCATCCCAGTTCAGTAAGAGCCTTTCTTTGTCAAAGTAATTGTCCTCTCTCTTGTAAGAGGAATATTCGTAATGCTCTGTAAGAACAATGGCATTCATTGGACAGACCTCAACACAATAACCGCAATATATGCATCTGTAAGCCTCAATCTCGTATTTGACCAACTCTCTTGGCGTCCCATCTCCACCATTGTATTTGATATATATACACTGGCTTGGACAGACCATTGCACATTTCATACAGGCAACACATCTTTCCTTACCAGTTTCAGATTCCCTTACCATAGCATGCCTTCCTCTAAAACCAGGTGACACAGGTCTCTTTTCATGGGGATATCTGATTGTGACAGGTTTTTTAAAAAAAACCTTTAATGTAAGTGCAAGCCCACTTAGTATCTCAAGAAATAGTGCCTTTTTAACAAGCTCTTTAAAGGTCATCGGTCACACTCTCCCATAACAATATCAATAGTTCCAATCACCGCAATGACATCAGCAATCATGTGTCCTTGACAGAGTCTTGGTATGACAGAGGCATGGACAAATGAGGGAGATCTAAGCCTCATCCTGTAGGGTTTACCTGTACCGTCACTAACAATATAAAATCCAAGCTCACCCTTTGGTGCCTCTACTGCAGAGTAAAGCTCACCCTTTGGGGTTAAGGTATATTCATTTGTAAAGGCAATATTAGCACTCCAAAGAGACATATTTCCCACTAATCTTTTATGCCCTTTTGGGTTCATATCTAAATCAGGTGCATCATCAGAGAGAATTTTGCCATCAGGCATCCTCTCAATACACTGCTTGATAATCCTTACAGACTGTCTTAATTCTTCCATCCTACAGCGATAACGGTCATACACATCGCCGTTTTTGCCAAGTGGGACATCAAATTCCACCTCATCATAGGCATCATAGGGAACCTTTTTACGAATATCATAATTAACACCAGAGCCTCGTAAGGTAGGTCCAGTTAATCCCCATCTTACAGCCTCTTTAGTAGAGATAACTCCAATACCTTTAGTCCTCTGCAACCAAATCCTGTTTTGGTCTAGGAGTGTCTCGTATTCATCTATCCTTGAGGGAAACTCATCAATGAACTTAATGGACTCTTTTATAAAATCATCATCTATATCGCTCCTAACTCCACCAATTCTTGGATAACTCACTGTTAGCCTTGCACCAATAACCATCTCAAACATGTTGAGTAACCACTCTCTCTCTCTGAAACAATACAAAAAGACCGTCATTGCACCTATATCAAGGGCATGTGTTGCAAGCCAGAGTAGATGACTGCTAATCCTCGTAAGTTCTGAAAGGAGTGTCCTGATATACTTTGCCCTCGGTGGTGGTTCAATACCCATAAGCCTTTCAACTGCAATGCAATATCCGATATTGTTAATCATGCTTGAGATATAGTCCAATCTGTCTGTCATTGGCATCACTGATGGATATGCCCTGTATTCGGAGAGTTTCTCAATACCTCTATGGAGATAACCAACATGAGGCGTGCATCTTTTGACTACCTCACCATCAAGCTCAAGCACAAGCCTTAAGACACCATGCGTTGCAGGGTGCTGGGGTCCCATATTTAGTGTCAATTCTTGAGTATGAAGGTCTTTTTCTATCTCCACCTGCTCCACTTAAATTCCTCTCTTTTAATCTTTTCTTGCAACTTCATAAGTCCTTCGAAAAATGCCTCAGGCCGTGGTGGACATCCTGGTATATAGACATCTACAGGTAAAAAAGTATCTACACCTTGAACGGTACTGTAGGTATTAAATATCCCTCCACTACAGGCACAACTTCCAACTGCTAAGACATATCTTGGCTCAGGCATCTGGTCATATACTTTTCTTATAACAGGTGCCATCTTGTAAGTAACAGTCCCAGCAATGATGATACAGTCTGACTGTCTTGGAGATGCCCTAAAGAGTATGCCAAATCTGTCAAAGTCATAATGGGCTGCGCCAGCAGACATCATCTCTATGGCACAACAGGCAAGCCCAAAGGTCATAGGCCATAGTGAGCCTGCCCTACCCCAATTTACAACTTTATCAATAGTGGTAATGAAGGCGTTTGTGCCTTTTATTTGTTTGAAGTCTTGCTGTCTTTCTGTGATTTCAGTCATTTTTAGAAAAAAGAATTAAGGAGGTTTTCAATCTAATAGCCAGTGCCAAACTCTGTAATCTCTTTTGCAAATCTCTCTCTCTTCATCCTTGATGCCTCCTCAGGCGATACAAATTTAAGCGCATGTGCAGTGCATTTAGTCACACAGGCAGGCTTAAGTCCTTTGTCAACCCTGTCTTTACAATAATCACACTTTATTACCTTGCCTGTTTCATGGTTCCATTGTGGAACACCCCATGGACATGCAGTAATACATGATTTACAACCCACACATAGGCTTTGTTCTACAAAGACAATTCCATCTTGTGGTCTTTTTTGCATCGCCCCTGTTGGACAAGCTGTTACACACCAAGGGGTTTCACAGTGAAAACATGGCATAAATACAAAGGCCATCTTTGGAATTTTGCCGACTAATTTAGGTCCTACCTGAATTATCCTTGAAATCCTTGGTCCAACTGGGACATTATTTTTGGTCTTACAATGCACCTCACAGGCATAGCAACCAATGCATCTGAAGTGGTCTTGATATATGTAATATTTACTCATTTTATCTCCTCCCTATGCCTTTTTTACCTTTACCATTGCCTCAAGATAGGCAACTCCACCACCAACAGGGTCAACAGTCTCAAGAATTCCCTTTTGGAATTTCGTATCCCTTAAACCCTTACCGAAAGAACGGGTCTTAAGTGGCACCTCACTACCAAAACCATGATACATAAACACTGCCTTTGGATGGATGTATGCTGTAGTATAAGCCTTTATAATTCCACTATACCCATCTGTGGAAACCTCTACCTTGTCACCATTTTTGATTCCAAGTTTTGAAGCCTCTTTTTCATTAATCCATAGGTGATTTTCAGGCATTATTTCATTGAGATATAAATTATTTTGTGTTTGTGCATGTGTGTGCATTGCTGCCCTGCCAAAGACAAGTCTAAAAGAGCCTTCTTCTGGGTTTTTTGGTGATTTGTATTCTGCAAGAGGCTTGCCTCCGACCTTTGTTATTTTTTCTGAGATAAACTCTATCTTGCCTGATGGTGTAGTAAATTTTATGGCATCACGAGGCATAAATATTGGGTCTTTAGACAACGACACAAAACCCTTTGCATCAAAGTCCTCTATCTTATAACCTGTTGGTTCAAGCTGATAATTCCATATTTCTTCAATATTCTTCCAAGGAAAATATTGCCCTGCTCCAAGTTTATGGGCAAGTAGTGTAAATATCTCCCATCCTTGTTTAGAATCATACCTCGGTTTCATTGCCTGTCTTCTCATAAAGAAATTCGGCTTTTGTCCCTTTTGGACACAAACTATATTAGACCTTTCAAGATATGTTGCCTCTGGTAATATTACATCACTATACCAACCAGTCTCACTGTAATTGACATCAATTGAGACGAGTAGATCAAGGTTATCAAGAACTTTTTTCTGTTCTTCAGGGTCGGGTAGAGATGCCATAGGATCATATCTATAAGCAAAAAGAGCTTTTATATTATAAGGTTGTCCTGTCTTAATTACTTTATAAAGATTTACCACATGCCCTGTTCCTAAGGATTTGCCAGGTAGTGTTGCATCAAATATCTTATCTTGAGGTTCTGGAATACCCTCTGAGAGTGAACGAAGTCCCTTTTTGCCAGCATCTTTTGCCCCTTTTGCTATTACGATTCCACCTTTTGTCTCAAAACTCCCGAGTAAGGCATTTAAGATGAATAGACCCCTACTTGCATAGAAGGAATCTATATACCTTGAAAGCATCCAACCACCATGGAATATGACCTTAGGCTTAGCTGATGCAGCCTCACGGGCAACATTAACTATCTCAAAGGCAGGTATTTCAGTCTCTTTTTCAGCCCATTCTGGGGTATAAGGGACTATAAAATTTTCAAGCTCTGAAAAATCATTAAAGTATCTGTTTACATATTCTATATCATAGAGCTTTTCCCTTATGATGACATTTATTATTGCAAGTATCATGGCATAATCAGTACCTGGCCTTATCATCAAAAACTTATTTGCCTTTGATGCAGTTACAGTAGCCCTGACATCAATATAGGTAATTTTACAACCTTTTTCCATTGCATCAAGGATATTGTTTACTTCTTTTACCTGAAGGGATTCAAATACATTTCTACCAAAGAGGACAATATATTTACAGTTTGCAAAATCATAACCAATATCACCCCTACTATAACCTATGAGACTCTGAAGTGCCATGTTTACATTCTTTGCACAAGTATCGTCATGGTCAAGATAGTTAGGTGAACCGATTGCCTTAACAAAACTCTTAGTTAAATCGGTAAATAGTCCACCCCTATCTGCAAGGGCGATTGCCTTTGCACCGTATTGAGATTTTATCGCATTTATTTTTTCGGCTATATAATCAAGCGCCTCATCCCAAGTAGCTTTCTTCCACTTACCTTCTCCCCTTTTGCCTTCTCTGATTAAAGGAGACTGTGGTCTTTCGTGATCATACTCAAGGGATAAACCTGCTGAACCCTTTGCACAGAGTGCCCCATCTATCCCTGCTACATATGGGTTACCTTCAATCCAAGTGACCATGCCGTTTTCGGTTGTAACCCTGATGGGACATCTTGTTGCGCACATACCACACATGCTATAAACAGACCTTGCATCTGTCATCATTACCTCCAAAGTTAAATATGTGGTTAATTGAAAGATAAAGAAGGGTCTGCATTATATATACGCAGACCCTGTTAGTTTATTTAATAAACACCTAATAAGTTAAGGGCAAGTAATAGTAAACCGACTACTGCTACCCTTTTTACTATTAATGGGCTTACCCTTTTGGCAATCTGAGGGGCTATGAATCCAGCAAGTATAGCGGCAGGAAACATTATAAGGAAGAAAAGCAAGTCAAAATTACCAAACTGATAGTGCCTCATTGTACCCATGAGAGTATTGAAAAATATAGCAAGTAGTGAACTGCCTACTACCACATACATAGGCAAGCCAAGACCTACAGTCATTAAAGGCACCATGAAAGGTCCTCCACCAAACCCAAACATAGATGAGGCAACTGCAATCAAGAATCCACCAATACAACCAAGTATTATATTAACTTTAAACTCTTGTCCCCAGAATTCAACTGTCATATACATTTTCAATATCCTCCTTTCTAGTTTTCTTTTTTGGCAACAGACTCTTTTGCCCTCTTCTGGAATTCTTTCAAAATAGCCTGCTCTCTCTTGTTCTTTTCGATATATCCTGGTGTTGTCTGCCAGAACATAAGTGCGGCAAGGATAATGAGTATCCAACCAAAGACAAACTTAAATTGTTCAAGAGTTATCATCTCTGTTAATTTAGGTCCAATAAAACCGCCTAGTAACATTGCAGCACCAATGGTGCATCCAAGTTTCCAATTAATAAACTTTATCCTTGAGTAATTTAAAATACCGCTACCTTGTGAGAAAAGCACTGTAGGCATAACTGTTCCTGCTACAACTGTATGAGGTAAGGGCCAGATCGATACAAGAAGAGGATTGATGATAAAACCACCACCAGCACCCATTAGCACACCAAATGTTGCTATACCAAGAACAAGTAGAAATGGCCACATAACATTTAGGCTTGTTCCTGCATTACTTAAATACATTGTTGGAAAACTAATATTGTTTTCAAATGTTATAGGCTTGGTCTTTACATTTTTATCAGATACTGCAACGATAAAATATTTACCAGGCGCAAGCCCTTCTCTAATCTTTATTGTTGCCTTATAACTACCATCAGGATTGACCTCAACATCTGGGCTTAATACTTTATCAATATTTCTAAATCTTGCCTTAGTCAATTGCATAGAGCGTCTTCTGTTTTCCTTTTCATCCATTTGAGTTAATAATTCACCTCTTGAACCAATGACACTACCCATCAAAGTGGCTTGATAACGGTCAATCTTAATTTTAGCAGGCACTGAGTAAGCCACATCAGCACCGGTGTCTTTTAATGCCTTAGATACACTCCACTTAGCACCTTCTTTTTTGTTTTGTTCGTAAGCTTCTTTTTTGTCTTTAGGGGTAAAGATTTTGTAATATGCAGGCATCTCTTCTGTTATATAAAATATATACGGTCTTTTGCCTGTTTCCTTATCGACCTCTGCATCAAATCTTGATGCCCTGACTTTTGGCTCTGCCCATACCTCTAAATACACAGGTTTACCTGCAGGAGCCATACCTTTTACATTTATACTTCCACCGTTATTAAGACTTGTTTTGTCGATTTCAATAGTTATTGACTGTGCTTCAGCTGGCTTTGCCTCTTCTGCCTTTTTCTCTTCAGGTTTAGCATCTTTTTTTGCATCCTGTTTAGCCTCTGACTTTACGGGCTCAGCCTTTGTTTCAGTAGGTTTCTGTGCAAAGGCACCATTTTGATACATCATAAAAATTGTTGCTGTTAACGCAATTAATAAATATAACCATGTTCGCTTCATAAATTTCCTCCTTAATCCTTTCTTTTTTTTTGTTTTTAAATTACTGGTTAATGAAAAAATTCTTGATTTTTAAGCGTCCTATTTATACCTCCTTTTCAAAATTTTATCTTCAAAATGAAGATTATCTGTATATTGAATGGATACTAAAAAAAGATTTAGCGCCCCCTTAATTTGAGGCGCTAAAAAGAAATGAGGGGGGTAAGTCATCGTGATCATAAATAAAAAAAAGTGAAATTTCATAAATATTTTATTCTTTTCAATTTGTATACTCAATTTGTATGCCAACTATTTGATAATTAAAAAGAAATATTCAAAAGTAATATTATCAGTGATTACACAATTGTTTCTTGAATATTAAAAATTTCAAATTAGGCAAGAAAATGTTATAAATATGTCCCAAACGGGACAGACAATTGGTCTAAATAGAACAGATTACAAGACTAGTTTTAGTTGTTAAATTGCATATAGTTAACTACATTAAAATGATGAAAAGATTAGAATTCACCCTATTTAATAGTAGTAATGGAGGGTTAAGAGCAAAGCTTACTTAATCCTTGCACCAACAGACACTTCTCTTTCTGTAGTAAGAATTGCCAATCTTCCTTCACTATCTGAAGCAGCAAGCAACATACCCTGTGATTCAATACCCATGAGTTTGGCAGGCTTTAGATTACAAACCACCACAATAAACTTGTTAATAAGTTCTTCAGGGCTATAATTCTTTCCAATCCCAGCTACTATTTGTCTGATTTCTCCTGTATTAACCTTTAGTTTTATCAACTTATCTGATTTAGCAACCCTCTCTGCCTCTATGACTTTGCCAATTTTTAAGATTACCTTTGAAAAGTCTTCAATATTAATTATATTACCACTAGATACATTTTTTTCTATTTCTATTTTCTTTGTATCAATTCTTGGAAAAAGCGATTCACCTTTATGAGTCTTTGTCCCTGCCTTTAAAAACCCCCAATAATTATCTCTAGTTAAGTCAAATTGACCATCAATACCTAATTGTCTTAATATTTTTTCTGCACTTTGAGGCATAAAAGGGAGCAAAAATAGGGCAACAAATCGCAGCCCCTCTGCTAAGGTATAGATTACCTTTTTTAATTCATCGTTTCTTTTGCCAAAGAGAGTCCAAGGTTGTGTGGAATCAATATATTTATTTAAAGAAGATACCAACTGCCATATTTCATCAATAGCTTTGTTAAAGGCAAGCACTTGTAAATGTCTATCAATCTTTTCTTTTAATTGAAGTGCCATTTTCTTAATATCTTCATCATAACTATCTGAATCTGGAACTGTGCCATCAAAATACTTACCTATCATCATGGTAATCCTGCTTGTTAAATTTCCCAAATCATTTGCTAAATCCACATTAATTCTCTTAATAATCGCAGATTCAGAGAAATCGCCATCACTTCCAAAAGGCACCTCTCTGAAGAGAAAAAATCTAAAGGCATCAACTCCATATCTTTGTGCTAAATCTCTTGGGTCTATTACATTTCCCAGTGATTTTGACATCTTTTTACCCTCAATAGTCCACCAACCATGAGCAAAGATGTTCTTTGGAGGGGCTAAGCCTATTGCCATCAACATTGTTGACCAATAAACTGCATGGGTGGTTAGTATATCTTTACCAATAAGATGATGATCTGCAGGCCACCAACAAGACGAATGAAGAATATCATCGTCTTTCATGTCTTTCTTTTGATGCCAAATAGGACCTAGGTAAAAAGTAGCAGAGAGATAATTTGTGAGGGCATCGAACCACACATATGTAACATAATCATCATCAAAAGGTATGGGTATTCCCCAAGCAAGTCTGTTTTTTGGTCTTGATATGCAAAGGTCACCGAGTGGATTGGCTTTTAAAAAACCAAGAACTTCATTCCTCCTTGTTTCTGGTAGGATAAACCTCTCATTTTCCTCAATATGATTTATAAGTTTTTCGTGATATTTTGACATTAAAAAAAAATAATTACTCTCCTCAATCTCATCAACTGGTCTGCCACAGTCAGGGCATTTTCCATCTATTAAATCCTTTTGTGTCCAAAACCTTTCGCAGGGCGTGCAATACATACCCTTGTATGTCCTTTTTTCAATATCACTATTATCCATGAGTCTTTGTAATACTTTTTGGACTATATTTTTATGAGTTTCATCGGTAGTTCTTATAAAGGCATCGTATTTTATGTTGAGGCTTTGCCACAGTTCTTTAAAATTTACGACATACTTATCAGCATGTTCTTTTGGTGTCATACCTCTTTCTTTTGCAGCCCTTTCAACCTTTTGCCCATGCTCATCTGTGCCTGTGAGGAAAAAAACCTCCTTTCCATTTAACCTATAATAACGAGCAAGTATGTCGGCCGCTATTGTTGTATAAGCATGTCCTATATGTGGTAAATCATTTACATAATAAATGGGTGTTGTAACATAAAAAGTCTCTTTCATATTCTATGATGTCTCCTTTTCTTAAAATGCCTTTTTTCTATCTTTTTGTCTCTACTTTCTTTGTTTTTTACTTCATTAATTTCAATTTCATTTATTTCGTCAGTTGTTTCCATATCAATTTCATCTTGTTTACAGGATAGATCTTCTTTGTTATTTTCGTTGTCATCCTCTTCAGGTAATTCTTTATTTATAGAAGATAATATTGCCGTTATAGGTTCATCCTTTATGTCATTAGGAATATCTAATTCGATGGGAACAACTTCATCCTCTAAAGGAATTTCCTTTATATCTCCATCAAATTCATATCTTAAACAACACATCAACCTTCCACATACTCCTGAAAGTTTTGCAACATTTAAAACAAGTTCTTGATCCTTTGCCATCTTGATGGCTACAGGTTCAAAAGAAGAAAGAAAACTACTACAACAAAACTCTCTACCACACAATCCTATCCCACCAAGCATTTTAGCACTGTCTCTTACACCTATCTGACGCATCTCTATCCTGGTCCTAAATTGCGCAGCCAAATCCTTTACTAATTCCCTAAAATCAATCCTTCCATCAGCTGTAAAATAGAAGATTATTCTTTTTCTATCAATAGTTGCCTCCGTGCAGATGAGTTTCATCTGCATACCTCTTGCTTGTATCCTTTCAAGGCAAAATGTGTATGCCTCTCTTTCAAGTTTCTTATTATCTTCAATAACTTTAAAATCTTCTTCTGTTGCCATCCTGATTATCTTCTTTAATGGTCTATCATAAGCCTCAATAATCGTCTTTGTTTTGACAACTGTTCCTATGGAAAGACCAAAATCAGATTCAACAACAACCTTGTCATTTATATTTAACTCATAACCAGAGGCATCAAAATCATAAATCTTTCCTGAACGTTTGTATCTTATTCCTACTATTTCAATCATTAACTTAGTCTCCATTTAGAAAAAAATAATTTTTAATTATAATGAGTGATAAAAAGAAGTTGCAAATATAATTATATGCAATGCCTTTAAGAAAAGGATTTTACAGAACTTAGACGATTATCAGATACCGAGTAACCAAAGGCAGAAGAACGGAAGGGCATTAGTCCTGTCTAATGAAAATGCGGAAGTCAAAATAATGATGATTAGTTGTGTAGTAACAGTCATTGCGAGGATTGATAACAACGACACAATCTCTTAAAAAAACTTAAGACAATTCATGAATTGTCCCCAAAAATAGCGATAGAACTGAGAACTTAATAAAATCAAGTAGAAAGGGTTGGTGAGGAATTTTTATAACGACAGTTTATAAAAGAAATCTTGAGAAACTTTAGCAAAAGGCATTGCATTATAAAGAATAAAGCAAAATTAAAATGAAATCGTTGATTATAAAAATTCCGAAACAGCCCTTCCTATCGCTATTTTTGTTTAAAAAGGTGCTTTCACTTCTTCAAAATAAGAAAACTTAAATTTACATAAGGTGATATTCAAGTATAAAAATTACTATCTATCTTTTAACTTTTCCTCTTCTTCTTGCTCAATCTTACATTCAATACACATGTTTGTTACTGGTCTTACTTCAAGTCTCTTAATATCAATTTCTTTTCCACAGGCCTCACATTTTCCATAAGTCCCCTGTTCTATCTTATCAAGGGCATCATCAATCTTTTTTAAAAGTTGTCTTTCCCTCCCTTTAAGTCGTAATGTGAAGTTGACATCAATCTCTACAGAGGCTTGATCACCTATTTCTGTAAGATTATTATTATTTGGCATGGCACTACGGGTATTTTCTGCCTTTGACAGTAATATCTCTTTTTGAGAGATAAGGGCTTTTTTTATCTCTTGAATCTTTTTTTCTCTTTCAGAGAGTGCTGCATCTTTTTTATATTTCATCTCGTCTCTCCATTCTAAATGTTAGATAAAATAACAAAAGTATAAAAAATGGGTCAACTATAAATATTAAACCCAAAATCAGCGATAGAACTGAGAACTTAATAAAATCACAACAAGACAGAGTAGGAAGGGCTGGTGAGGAATTTTTATACGATACCTTATAAAAGAAATCTTGAGAATCTTTAGCAAAAGGCATTGCATTATTAAAGAATAAAGCAAAATTAAAATGAAATCGTCTATTATAAAAAATCAGAAACAGCCCTTACTATCGCTATTTTTGGGATTAAAAGCTATAAGTTAATAAACTCTAAAGATATGAAATGGGACTTAACACTTTCCTTAGTCAGCAATAGTTAGTAGCTGTTATTGTAATCTCAATTGGTGTATTCTTTGGCTACTTTTCAGCTTTTCAGCACAGCAGGCAAGTATGCTTGACCCAATCGTTGTATTGAGGTCAGTGACATAATCTTTAATGCTGCCAGCTAAAATTCTTTTTACTATTATCTACTGATTGCCTCTTTTGTTAGTCTTTCTGCAAGATTGAATAGAGCCGTTTTTCCTTCTAAAATCCTTGATTCAATATAAAATCTAACCTTAGGTTCTGTTCCTGATGGTCTTATCATGAACCACGAGTCATCTTCAAGTATTATTTTTATGCCATCTACCGTAATAATTTCTTTTACCTTGAGAATTTTGCCATTAATATCAATTGGTGTCCCAACGGGGTAACTCTCTTGAATAGATGATAGCTTGTCAACGAGTTGCTTCCCTGCAAGCGAACGGTCAACAGCTATACCACTTCTGTCGGGGTAAAAAGCACCATATTTATCCATAATCTGTTGTAAATAACTACCAATATTTTCACCTGTCGTTGCCATCATCTCAAGGGCAAGTAAAAGTCCTACAATTGAATCCTTTTCAAGTGTATGATTATAAACAGATATGCCATCTGATTCTTCAAAGGCAACAATAGCTCTTTCCTTGGCATTGATAAGCATGTAAGGTCTAAAATTTTTAAACCCTACTTTTGTCTCTTTGATTGGCACATTAAGTTTAGTAGCAATGGCATTTACAAAGTTACTTGTCCCAACTGATTTGGCAACAACCCCCCTGATTCCCTTATATTCGTGCAAAAAGTGTAATGCCATAGCACCAAAATAGTTCATTGGTATTTGCATCTTACCATCTGTAAATCTTATCCTATCTCCATCTGGGTCCATAATAACACCAAGTTTGAATGTCTTTTTTGGAAATCTCGAAAGCTCTTTTTCAACTATGGTCATATTTTTTTCTGAGGGTTCGGGTGCTATTCCACCAAATAGGAAATCTTCTTCCGTGCGAAGATAGATTATGTTTTTATTTTCACCAAGTATTCTTTGTACCTTACCTCTCGTGGCTCCATGAACATTATCAATACAAACTAATATATCAGTAGAATTTATAAAAGCCTTTATCTTTTCTAAATCAATAGTCTTTCTTTGCTTTAAATATTTTATGTATAAGTCTGTAAGATCGATTGTCTCATATCGTGAAGGAAGTTGAGGACTTAATATTATATTATTCTTCATCAGTTCATTGGCTGATTTTTCAAATCTTGATGTTATCTCAGAACCAGCAGGACCACCATCAGATGGATTGAATTTAAAACCAGCAAAATTAGCAGGATTATGTGAAGGTGTCAAGTTTACGGAACAGGCACAACCTGTCATTTCAATAGCAGAGGAGAATTCCGGGGTTATTGCCTCACCAGCATAAAAGGTTTTAATATCATTTGCCTGTAAAAGTCCAATAACTTCTAAGGCAAATTCTTTGCCTAAAAATCTGTTGTCATGTCCAACGATGACGCCTCTATTGCAAATATCTTGATAATCCTTAACACCCATTGCATCATAAAAATCTTTATCAACCGATTTAAAGGTATTGATAATTGCCTGCGTGACAACCCTTACATTATTAAAAGTATAATCAGTGCCTATCTCACCTCGCCACCCTGATGTGCCGAATACTATTTCGGCTGGGGAGTTGTTTCTTAAGGCAAACTCACGAATTTCAGATAACAAATGTCTGTTTTTATCAACATTACTCAATATTATTTTCCAACATTGACTTGCATTATCAATTTTTTCCATAAAAAAACCTCCATAGAATTTATATAGATCAAAAATTTAACATTCTACCTTTTTCAAATGCAAATTTTTTTGTCTAATTTTTTTAAAACCTAATCACCCAAAATTAGCGATAGAACTGAGAACTTAACAAAATCAAGTAGGAAGGGGTGGTGAAAAATTTTATACGATACCTTATAACCTTAAAATATCGATAGGAAGGGCTGTTTCAGGATTTTTATAATCGACAGATTTTGCTTTATTCATTATAATGCAATGCCTTATAACAAATCCCTAGGAACTTTTTTATAAGGTGTCGTATAAAATCCTTCACGAGCCCTTCCTATCGATATTTTTGGGTAATCAAACCAATCTTGAAGCTATTTATTTAGCTATGCTATCATTACCCTTTATGGATACAAAATCCCTTATCAAAGAATCTGAAAAATACATAATGCATACCTATTCTCGTAATCCTGTAGTGCTTATAAAAGGTAGAGGGACAAGGGTATTCTCGCCAGAAGGGAAAGAATATATTGATTTTGTTGGTGGTGTAGCTGTAAATATTTTAGGACACTGCCACAGAAGAGTTGTAATAGCCTTACAAAAACAATCTCAAAGGCTTATCCATGTATCAAACTTATATCATATAGAACCCCAAATTATGCTTGCTAAGATACTTGTAGAACACTCTTTTGCAGATAAGGTATTTTTTTGTAACTCTGGAGCTGAGGCAAATGAGGCAGCTATTAAACTTGCAAGAAAGTATACCAAAGATATGATTGGTGCTGATAAATATGAAATTATAACCTCTTATGGTTCTTTTCATGGAAGGACTATGGCAACAATTACCGCCACAGGTCAGGAGAAGTTTCAAAAGGGTTTTGCACCGTTACTGCCCGGTTTTAAGTATGTCCCATTTGGTGATATAAATGCACTTAAAAATGCTGTTTCACCAAAAACTTGTGCGGTTTTACTTGAACCAATTCAAGGTGAAGGAGGTGTAAATATTCCGCCTCCAGATTATCTCAAACATGTCAGGGAAATCTGCGATAAAAACAATTTATTACTCATTTTAGACGAAGTTCAGACAGGTATTGGAAGGACAGGAAAGTTATTCGCTTATGAACATTTTGGTATTACCCCTGATATTATGACAATAGCAAAGGGTTTAGGTGCAGGTGTGCCGATTGGGGCAATGCTTGCTACCGAGAAGGTTGCAAATTCTTTTGTCCCAGGTAGTCATGCCTCTACTTTTGGAGGCAATCCACTTGTATGTTCAGCGGCAATTGCCACTGTTGAAACAATCCTTGAAGATGGTATATTACTTGACTATTGTTCAAGGATAGGTGAATATTTCCTGTCAAAACTTAAAGAATTAAAAAATGAATTTAATTCTGAAATAGCCGATGTAAGAGGGCTCGGTTTGTTATTAGGAATGCAAATGAATATTGATTGTAGCTATATTGTTAGAGAATGTCTCGAAAGGGGATTTCTCATAAATTATACAGCGAACAATGTAATAAGATTTGCACCTCCAGTGATTGTTGAGGAAAAAGAGATTGATTTATTATTAAATAATCTAAAAGAGATAATTGAACAATATGATGAATAAACATTTTAGAACAGTAAATGACATAACAATTGATGATTTTAATAAAATTATTAATAGGGCAATAGAATTTAAAAGTGGTAAAGATAAGGAAAAAAGACCACTTATAGGGAAAAGTGTAGGGCTATTTTTTGAAAAACCATCAACCAGGACAAGGGTTTCTTTTGAGGTTGCTATATATCAATTAGGAGCTAATTCAATCAATCTTAATTCTAAGGAAATGCAGATTGGTAGAGGTGAGACCTTAGCAGACACAGCAATTGTCTTGTCTCGTTATCTCGATTGTATTATTTTTAGGGTAAGATCTCATCGCACCATTGAGACCTTTGCTAAATATTCTTCTATTTCAATTGTAAATGGATTATCTGACTTGCATCATCCTTGTCAAGCCCTTGCAGATATGATGACAATTAAGGAAAATAAAAAATCCTTTGATGATATTAAAGTAGTTTATATTGGAGACGGCAACAATGTGGCTAATTCATTAATTGAGGCGTCAATATGTGGGTCAATGGAACTCGTTATTGCTTGCCCAGAGGAATTTTCTCCAGATAAAGATGTTATATCTCAAGTCAAAGAAAAATATGGTAAAACTATCGAGATAATTTCAGACCCCTATGAAGCAGTATCTCAAGCAGATGTAGTTTACACTGATGTATGGGTGAGTATGGGACAAGAAGCAGACATGGAGAGGAAACAATTATTACTAAAAAATTATCAGTTAAATAGTGATCTCCTAAGAGCAGCAAAAAAAGATGCAATTGTAATGCACTGTCTGCCAGCCTATAGAGGGCAAGAGATTACTGATGATGTAATTGACGGTCCCCAAAGCAGGGTTTTTGATCAAGCAGAAAATAGACTCCATACTGCAAAGTCCTTGTTGGAGTTTTTATTACAGTAGGATTGAATACAACATTACATCAAATAAAGTATGAAAATCGCAATAGCATCAGATCATGCTGGTATAGAGATGAAAGAAGCCTTTGTAAATCTACTTTCAGAGTTTGGACATGAATGTCTAGATTTTGGATCAAAAAACTTTGAATCTGTTGATTATCCAGACTTTGCTGAAAAGGTATCTAAAGAGGTGTCAGAGGGTAATTATGATAGGGGAATTTTAATTTGTGGGACAGGTATTGGCATGGCAATTACTGCAAACAAATTTCCTAATATTAGGGCTGCTTTATGTAATGATATGTATTCAGCAAAGATGTCAAGGTGTCACAATGATGCAAATATACTAACCATTGGTGGTAGGATAGTTGGAAAAGATCTTGCAAAGGAAATATTAAAGGTCTGGTTAAATACAGAATTTGAAGGTGGAAGGCATAGTAGGAGGCTTTTAAAAATAAAATCTATTGAGGAGAAGAAATTTCAAAAATGAATCTTGAACATATCAAAGCAAAAGATCCAGATATATATGCAGCCTTAATAAATGAGATTAAAAGAGAACAGAGTAAGATTTTACTTATTGCTTCTGAAAATTATGTTAGTAGGGCAGTTCTTGAAGCACAGGGATCTGTTTTGACCAATAAGTATGCAGAAGGATATCCTTCAAGGAGATACTATGGTGGTTGTAAAAATGTAGATATTATTGAAAATCTTGCTATTGAAAGGGCAAAGACACTATTTAATGCTGAACATGTAAATGTTCAGCCTCATTCAGGTTCTCAGGCCAATATGGCGGTATATTTTTCTGTTTTAAAACCTGGAGATTCTATCTTAGGAATGAGCTTAAGTCATGGTGGTCATTTGTCCCATGGAGCAAGTGTCAATTTTACAGGCATGTTTTATAAGACTTTTTTCTATGGGGTAAATAGAGAGACAGGATATATTGATATGGATGAAGTCAGTATGCTTGCTGAAAAGCACAAGCCAAAGATGATAGTAGTGGGTGCAAGTGCTTATTCAAGGATTATTGATTTTAAAGCATTTTCAGAGATTGCAAAGTCTGTTGGTGCTTATCTCATGTCTGATATTGCACACATTGCAGGGCTTATTTGTGCAGGACTTCATCCCTCGCCGATACCTTATTCTGATTTTGTTACTTCCACCACTCACAAGACTATGAGAGGACCAAGAGGCGGTATGATTATGTGTAAGGCAGAATATGCTAAGTTGATTGATAAAGCTATCTTCCCTGGTATTCAAGGTGGCCCCCTTGCCCATGTAATTGCTGCAAAGGCGGTTGCTTTTAAAGAAGCCCTCGAGCCTGGATTTATAGAATATCAAAAGAGCGTAATTTCAAATGCTAAGGCACTTTCTGAAGGTCTTATAAATCGTGGTTATAAAATATTTTCTGGTGGGACAGATAATCACCTCATGCTTGTTGACCTTACAAATAAGGATATTACTGGCAAAGATGCAGAAGAGGCACTTGATAAGGCAGGAATTACAGTCAATAAAAATGCTATCCCCTATGACACTAAACCACCTACAATTACAAGTGGAATAAGGCTTGGGACACCTTCTGTTACAAGCAGGGGTTTTACAACAAAAGAAATGGATGAGATTGCTGATATAATTTCCAAGCTAATTGCAAACGCAAATAATGAAAGATTAATAAATGAAATGAGGATTAAGACAACAACTCTCTGTAATGGTTTTCCTATTTATAACAATTTATAATTAATTAATGTTCAAGGACTATGCTTTGAACTTTCAAAGAGGTCTTTAAATGAAATGCCCTTACTGTGGCGTCAACTCTGACAAGGTCATAGATTCAAGAGCAAGCAAAGAAGGAGATGTAATAAGAAGAAGGCGAGAATGTCTTGGTTGTAAAGAAAGGTTTACTTCCTACGAAAGGGTTGAAGAACTTTATCCTGTTATAGTTAAAAAAGATGGAAGGAGAGAGCACTATGACAGACATAAGATTATGTCAGGCTTACAAAAGGCTTGTGAAAAAAGACCTATACCTATAAATAAATTAGAAACAATTATTAGAGCTATAGAGAAAAAGATGATTGAACAAAATGAAAAAGAGATAAAAAGCACCTGGATTGGTGAAGAAGTAATGAAATCTTTGAGAGATTTAGATAAAGTAGCCTATGTAAGGTTTGCTTCTGTTTATAGACAATTCAAAGACATTAATGAATTTATGGAAGAAGTAAAGGGACTTTTTGAGTTACAAAAGAAAAAGAAGTTCTGATTTTTTGCCTGTTGGTGATTCATCTCTTGCATTTACAGTCACCTCTGTTGATACTAACAAAAGACTTGACTCCTATATTTCTGAAAAGACAAATTTAAGTCGCTCAAAGATACAAAAATTTATTCAACAAGGCAGGGTCTTCGTAAATGAAAGACAGGTCTCGCAAAATTATAAAGTCAAATATTTAGACACTATAACAATCACCATTAAAGAAGAAACTCCAATCACTCTTATTGCGGAACCAATCCCCATTGATATTTGTTATAAAGATGATTTTATTGTAGTAGTTAATAAAAACGCTGGTATGGTTGTTTATCCATCTTTTGGGCATAATAAGGGGACATTGATTAATGCCATTTATTATCATTGTCAAAAATTAGCCTACATCGGAATGCCACTTAGACCGGGGATTGTCCATCGTCTTGACAAAGACACCTCTGGGGTGATGGTAATAGCAATTGATGATGATGCCTATTATGGATTGGTAAAACAGTTCTCTGAAAGGACTATCAACAGGAGGTATCTTGCCCTCATTTCTGGTAATCCATTAAAAAATGAAGGAGAGATAATAAACCCTATTGGAAGGTCTATAAATGACCGAAAAAAAATGTCTGTCAAGACTAAAAAGGGTAAAGAAGCCCTTACAAAATGGAAGGTCATAGAAAGATATAATGGTGCATCTCTGATTGAGACAAGATTAGGCACAGGGAGAACCCATCAGATTAGGGTACACCTGTCATCAATTGGTCATCCTGTTCTTGGTGATTCCCTTTATGGCAAGAAGACATTTATCCAAATAGGCAAATTAAAAATACCTCTGCAAAGACAGATGCTACATGCAGAAACACTTGGGTTTACACATCCAATAAATAATCAATACTTAGAATTCTCAGCCCCCATGCCTTTAGATATGAAAGAGTGTATAGAGAAAATTAAAATTCTGATTTAACAACTATCAGGAGAGCATCTCAAACCACTAAAGGCGTGGAGTATTCTCTTTTCTCTCTCCCGCTTGTCTCCTCTGTAAGGTTCTAATTTGTAGTTCTCTATAAATCTCTTTATAAACTCGTAAGTTGGGATATTATCAACTCCTCTGCCAAAAATGTTACCAGCGAGAACATCGAGGACAATATACTTTTCACTGTCTGTAACAATAGCAAAGGGAATTTGGTATGTTTCCTCTGCGGTTCTTGCAAAGGCAAAAGAATATCTCTCCCATGATTCAATGGAGTTTATAGCACACTTTATTATAATTGCTATGATTCCATTTATTGTGACAGACAGATCACTAAAAGCATCAAAGGAGGTATCAGGGAGGCTAATTTTAAAAGCCTTATTTACAGAAATTACCTCCTTTGGATATCCTTTTTCACATACCAAAAGGTCAAAGACCCTCTGTTGAATTATATTTGAACCTAAAGTCTCCTTTTCTTCAATTTGAATAATATGACTCTTGATGAGTGTCTGTCTTTCCTCTAAATCTTTTGGTTCTTTGCCTAAATCAATATATGTTGACAATCTAAATCTCCTTTTTTATGGTAAGGCTTGTTTTAATCTAATACTAAATTGCTCATGCTCAAAGGGATGGACTTCTGGAAATTTTAGATATAACCAGCCTTTGAATATGGATTTGCCATCTTCAATAACCTCAACCCTCAATGCAGGGTTATTAAGTTCTGCACTTGCAGTTGTAATTGTTGACTCAGTCATTTTAAAGTCTGGTATAAATTCACCTGTTTTTAGTAAGAGTTTTGAACCTGAAATTTTCAATTCACCTCCAATGCTAATGGTATAGTCAGTTTTTTTATTAGACTTTCTATCTTCAACAACGATTACAGCCTTTGTCCATTTCTTTTTTATTGAATCAGGGACTTCAATCTTTTTTTCAGTCTTTTTGATATTCCCATGAGGATTCATCATAGGGCCTTCCGCCATTTTATTAGCTTGAGAATCAGAGGATTTCTCTTGAGGATTAGAGATATTCTGACTTGACTGTTGAATAGGAACCTGGGGTATAGGCTGTTTCTCCTCCTTTTTTTGACAAGCAAAAGAAAATAAAACAATACTGATTAAAAAGATAACAAATACTTTCATTATTGCCTCCATATATTTTTATTTATATAAATTTTTCCCACCGAAAGCTTCTGACCCAAAAATAGCGATAGGAAGGGCTGTTTCAGAATTTTTATAATCGACAATTTCATTTTAATTTTGCTTTATTCTTTATAATGCAATGCCTTTTGCTAAAGTTTCTCAAGATTTCTTTTATAAGGT
>OGCL01000206.1_pt1 | contig 66615 bp, 63 predicted proteins | sample 1570041 | NCBI WGS metagenome assembly OGCL01 (sample SAMN06266162, study PRJEB24511) | hot springs metagenome | isolation source: Hot spring water | place: South Africa: Limpopo | collected 2015-06-22
ACATATTCCGGACGGGAAAGGATTTCCACCGCCTCGGCGCGGTTGGCGTTGTCGCCTTCATCCAGCCACTTGCCGGCACGGATCAGCGCCTTGACCACACGCTTGTGGGTTTCCGGGTTGGCCTCGGCCCAGCTTTTGGACACGCCGAAGACCTTTTCCGACATGTTCTTGCGAATGGCATAGTCGGCCACCACCGGCACGCCGATGCCCTTGAACACCGCCGCCTGGTTCCACGGCTCACCGACGCTGTAGCCGTGAATGGTGCCGGCTTCCATGGTGGCCGGCATCTGCGGCGGCGGGGTCACCGAGAGCAGCGCCTGGGCATCGATCTGGCCGCTGGTATCGCCCTTGTGCGGGGCGTAGTAGCCAGGATGGATGCCGCCGGCCGCCAGCCAGTAGCGTAGCTCGTAGTTGTGGGTCGAGACCGGGAACACCATGCCCAGGTTGAAGGCCTTGCCGCCGGCATTGAGCTTGTCGATCACCGGCTTCAGGGCATCGGCCTTGATCGGATGCACCGGCTTGCCGCCGGCCATCGGCACATGCTTCTTCATTTCCTCCCACACCGCGTTGGACATGGTGATGGCATTGCCATTGAGGTCCATGGTGAAGGCGGTGACCACCTCGGCCTCGGTGCCGAAGCCGATGGTGGCGCCAATCGGCTGGCCACTGAGCATATGGGCGCCGTCCAGCTCACCGTCGATCACCCGGTCCAGCAGCACCTTCCAGTTGGCCTGGGCCTCCAGGGTGACGTACAGGCCTTCGTCTTCGAAGAAGCCCTTCTCATAGGCGATGGCCAGGGGCGCCATATCGGTCAGCTTGATAAAGCCGAACTTCAGTTCTTCCTTCTCCGGCTCCGCGGCCAGGGCCAGGGGCGAAAGGAGCAGGGCGGTGCTGCAGGCCAGGCGGACAAACAACTTCTTCAGCGCGATGCGATGGTGCATGGCAATTCCTCAGTTCTCAGAAACGAAAAAAGACGTCGCAGACAACCCACTGCCAAGAGAGGCAGCGCTGGGTATCTTCGACGTCTTTGTCAATTCGTCCCGATCACCGCCGTTGGCGACCCGAAGACGTGTACGTGTTGCTGAGAGGGTATAAGCAAGGGGCTTGCCAGGTTTTTACAAAACCTTGGGGAAACCCGTCTAAGGTCTGCGAAAGCCCTTTAGGTTCCGGCAATTAATCCTTTTGAATCATCAGGCTACAAGGCATACCTGATATAGATTATCTGCTGATTGGGTTGTGTCAAAAGCGGCCCCGGCGCACGCTTTTCGTCCTCCTGGCGCGGCGCCTGGGCCATTGCTGTGCATGGCTTGTACGCTGGCAAGGGGCGTGGCTCGGCTTTGGTGCCCGGCGCATTGGCCGCTCAGAGCAGGAGCAGACACCAGGTGAGGGTGACCATGCATAGCGCCATGAGCTGGGCCGCGCTCCCCATGTCCTTGGCTTGCTTGGACAGCGGATGAAGGCTTAAGGAAATGCGGTCGATGGTTGCTTCGATGGCCGAGTTGAGCAACTCCACCAGCAGGGCGAGCAGTGGCGTGAGCATCAGCAGCGCGCGTTCGACAGGGCTGACATCCAGCAGGCAGGCAGTTGGCAGCAGGGCGAGATTGAGCCAGAGCAGTTGCCGGAATGCCGCTTCCCCCTGGTAGGCCGCGCGCAGACCCGCCAGGGAATAGCCTGTGGCATTGATCACGCGCATCAGGCCTCGATGGCCCTTGAAGGCCAGGGCGTTCGGTTCTTCGTGAGATGGCGTCGGTTTCACGGCTGTCGCTCTTCGATAGGGCCATTGAGGGCTCGCAGATAGGTCAGGTGCAGATACAGCAGATCCTCTTCCGGGATGGCGCCGCGATGGCGGGTCAGTTGCCTCAGGTCATGCCTGCTGGCGGCTTGTATGCGCATGCGCTGGCGGCTTTTCTCCAGGTCGAGCAAGGCGATATCCACTGGCGGGGCAGCGCTCGGGATTTGACTGACTTTGACGAAGATATGCTTGGGATAGCAGCAGCCATGCTGCCAGCCACCCAGGTGCAGGCGTGCCAGGGTGATAGCCAGCTGGTGCAATACGGCATGGCGTAGCGCATCGCTTGGGGCATCGGCGTAGAGTTGCTGCAGGCTGACATAGCCTTGCAGGGCTTCGGTGACAAGCACTGCCTGCCATTGGCCCTGTACGCGACGGGCCGCGTGATAGACCAGCTTGGGAACGCAGATCCCCAGGCGTGCCAGGGCGCGGTAGGCCCGGACTTCACGCAGGATAGTCGGGCGGCCAAAGGGGTGCAGCAGGCTGCGGTAGAGATGACCGCTCTGGCGTTTGCAATACAGCGACATCCCTGCAGGCGTCTGTGCCTGCAGGAGCAGCACGCCGCTTTCACCGCCGCGGCGCTGATTGGCGGGCTCCACCCACTGGCCGAGGCTGTGCCACCATCGATCAAATTCGCTGTGTATCGATGCGGCTATGTGCGTGTTGCCGAGAACGCCCATGTTCTAGTCCACCTTGCGCAACACATAGGTGCGCCACATGGCATAGCCGGGCAGGAAATCCAGATGCTTGATGATGTCGAATCCGGCCTGGTGGAACTCGCGTGCGATGATCGAGCGGGCTACGACAAAGCGGTTCTGGTTTTGTGCGGCTCGGCCCTGTGCGGCGCGACGGGCCTCCAGGCGGCGGCGTTTCCAGGCCTTGTAGTTGCCGTCGACCCAGAGCGAGACGATCACCGTATCGCGGGTGACACGATGCAATTCGCGCAGTATGGCCAGGCGATGCTCGGCCGACTCGATATGGTGCAGCAGGCGGATGCAGAAGATGCAGTCCACCGCGTTGGCGCTCAGGTCGATGGCGAAGGCCGAGGTCTGGAAACTGTTGACCCGCGCCACTACCTCTGGCGGCTGTGCGGCGCGGGCGGTGGCGAGCATATCCGCCGAGTTGTCGGCCGCGAGGATCGCCCGGTTGGGTTGTTCACAGAGCATGGGCCAGAAGCGCCCGGCGCCGCAGGGCAGATCCAGCACCAGGTTAGGCTCATCGGCCAGTTTCAGGGCGCGCCGCGCCACCTGCAGATCACGCCAGTGCGACAGGCGCCTGGCCAGGCCGTCCTGGTGCTTGTGCAGGTACTGCCGGGCGTGGTCAAAGTCGTACTTGCGGGAAAATTCCAGTTCGATGGGGCTTGGCTTGGGCATGGCGAACGTCCGGCTGTGGGTACGTTCGCCACCTTAGGACGGCCGCCATCAAGGCCGCGTCAAAGGGATGTGAAAATTCCGTCAAGCAGCCTTGTCCAACCTCACGCGGAAGCAGGTACCGCTGCCGCTCTCACTGTGCAGCGTGATGCTCCAGCCTTGCTGGGCACAGATGCGCTTGACCAGTGACAGGCCCAGGCCAAGGCCTTCGCCGCGGGCCTGGGGGCCGCGCACGAAGGGCTGGAACACCTGCTCCTGCTGCTCGGCGGGGATGCCGGCCCCGCTGTCCTCGACGCGAAAGCCACCGCTTTCCAGCACCAGCCGGACAAAGCCCCGCTCGGTGTAGTGCAGGGCATTGCGCAGCAGGTTGGTCATCACCGTACTGAGCAGGGTGGGGTTGTACAAGCCGCTGTCCGTACCTTGCTCAATGCACTGGAAATCGAGTCCTTTCTCCGCCATGGGCGCCGCCCAGCGCTGCATCTGGCTGGCGGCCACGCCCGCCAGCCTGGTACCGGTACCGGCCATGGCGTTGCTCTTGTCCCGGGCCAGTTGCAGAAAGGTCTGCACCAGCTCGCGCATCTCCTCGCTGGCGCGGGCGATGCGCGCCAGCTGCTCCTTCGCGCGCGGATCGAGAGGGGCTTCGGCGAGCAGTTCGCAGGAGCTGGCGATGACCATCAGCGGGGTGCGCAGCTCGTGGCTGACGTCGCTGGTAAACAGGCGCTCGCGCTCCAGGGACTGGCGCACCTGGCCCAGGGTGCTGTCGAAGGCGGCCGCCAGCTGACCGATTTCGTCGTCCGGGTAGTCCGGCGCCAGCGCTGGGGCCAGGGGGTGCAACTGGTCGCGGTGACGTACCTGCTGAGCCAGGCGGGTAACCGGCGCCATTACCTTGCGCGCCATCACCAGGCCTAGGCCCCAGGCGCCGATCACGGTGAGCAGAAAGCCCGCCAGCACCACGCTGAACAGGGCATTTTCGCGGGCCTCGAACTCATCCTGTTCCTGGACCAGCATATAGGTGTGGCCGTCTCTCTCCATCATGTAGACATAGAAGGCCTCGTCGGCGCTGACCACTTCGTTGAAGCCTTCGCTAAGGTGCCGGTAGTCCTCGGGTATGGCGTATTCGGGGTGTTTGGAAGAGAAAAAACGTGTGCCGGCATCCAGGCGGGGGGCGTTGTCCTTGTGCAGATCTATATCGAGCACTTCACGCAGTTCGCGGCTCATTTCCTGGGAAACCAGGTGCTCCTCGATAAAGTGCACCACGGCCACGATGCTTAGGGAGAACAGGCCGCTGACCACTATGGTCATCAGCACGAAGGCGATCAGGATGCGCCGCGCGAAGGGTTGTTTAGACGGCATCGACGTGCTCCGCCAGGCGAAAGCCTACGCCATGGATGGTATGCAGCAGCGGGGTAGAGAAGGGCTTGTCGAGCACCTGGCGCAGCTGGTGGATATGGCTGCGCAGGCTGTCGCTGTCCGGGCAGTCGTCGCCCCACAGGGCTTCTTCCAGCGCCTCGCGGCGCACCACTGCAGGGCTTTTCTGCATCAGGATCGCCAGCAGCTTGAGCCCCAGCGGGTTGAGTTTGAGTGCCTGGCCGGCACGGCTGACCTGCAGAGTATCGAGGTCGTAGCGCAGGTCGCCGACCTGCAGCAGGCGTTTGCGGCTGCCCTGGCTGCGCCGCAGGATGGCCTCGATGCGTGCCACCAACTCTGAGAGGGCGAAGGGCTTGATCAGGTAGTCGTCGGCACCGGCGTTGAGCCCCTGCAGGCGGTCGTCCAGGGCATCCCGGGCGGTGAGCATCAGGATCGGAACCTCGTTGCGGCCGTCCTCGCGCAGGCGCCTGCATACCTGATACCCGTCGATGCCGGGCAGCATGATGTCCAGCACGATCAGGTCGTAGTGCCCGCTGCTGGCCAGGTGCAGGCCGCTCAGGCCGTCCTGGGCACAGTCGACGCTGTAGCCCTTGAGCTGCAGGTAGTCGAGCACATTGGCGAGGATGTCGCGGTTGTCTTCGATCACCAGAATACGCATGGGGGTAAGTTGGCCTCTGAATTTGACGTTTTTTTCACATCGCTTTGACAAGCGCCTGACAGGCCGGCTTGCAGACTGTGGCAGGTTTTTCACCAAGGATCATACGATGCCTCGTCTCCATTACGCGCAACTTCGTTACCTGTCGATCATTCTGCTGGCCTGGCTGGCGCTGTTCACCTTGACGCGCAGCCTGTTGCTGCTCACGCACCTGGACGATGCGGCGGTAAGTCCGGCGGCTGTGCTGAGCCTATATGGCGTTGGCCTGGTCTATGACCTGGGCTTTCTGCTGTATGCGGCTGTGCCCATGGCGCTGTATCTGCTGCTCTGCCCGGGCTGGTTGTGGCAGCGCCGCTGGCACCGGCGCCTGTTGCTGGGCGTGGCGACGCTAAGCCTGTTTGCGATGTTGTTCACGGCTGTGGCCGAGTGGCTGTTCTGGGACGAGTTCGGCGTGCGCTTCAACTTTATCGCCGTGGACTATCTGGTGTACTCCAAGGAGGTGATCGACAACATCCTCGAGTCCTACCCGATCTATCCCCTGCTGGCGCTGTTGTTCGCCCTGGCCGTTGGCCTGAGCCTGGCCTTGCGCAAGCCGCTGTCTGCGGCGCTGGCTGCACCGCGCCTAACCGTTCGCCAGGGCTTGTATGGCGTGTTGCTGCTGGCGCTGCTGGTGGGGCTGTGCAGCGCATTGGTGGGGCAGGACGCGCCGCGTGGTCTGGGCGGCAACACCTACCAGCGCGAGCTGGCGAGCAACGGGCTCTATCAGTTCTTCGCCGCCTTCCGTAACAACGAGTTGGACTACACCCAGTTCTACGCCACGCTGCCCAAGTCGGACGTCGCCAGCCTGCTGCGCGAGGAAGTGGCCGAGGCCAATACGCGGTTTATCGGCCAGGACCCGCTGGATATTCGCCGGCAGATCGACAACCCGGGGCAGCCCAAGCGCCTGAATGTGGTGCTGGTGACCATCGAGAGCCTGAGCGCCAAGTACCTGGGCAGTTTCGGCGATTCGCGCGGGTTGACGCCCAATCTCGATGCGCTGCGTGCCAGCAGCCTGCTGTTCACCCAGTTCTATGCCACCGGCACCCGCACCGACCGGGGCCTGGAGGCCATCACCCTGTCCATTCCACCGACGCCGGGGCGTTCCATCGTCAAGCGCATTGGCCGCGAGTCCGGCTATGCCAGCCTGGGCCAGCAGTTCAGCGCGCAGGGGTATGACAGCGTGTTTATCTACGGTGGGCGTGGCTACTTCGACAATATGAGCGCCTTCTTCGGCGGCAACGGCTACCGCATCGTCGATCAGAACAGCGTGGCCGAGGCGGATATGCAGTTTCAGAACGCTTGGGGCATGTGCGATGAAGACATCTACGCGCAGACCCTGAAAGTGGCCGATGCCGACCATGGCGAAGGCCGGCCGTTCTTCCTGCAGTTGATGACCACCTCCAACCATCGGCCTTACACCTATCCCGAGGGGCGTATCGATATTCCCTCGGGTGACGGCCGCGAAGGCGCGGTGAAATACACCGACTATGCCATCGGTCAGTTCCTCGCCCAGGCGCGGAAGAAACCCTGGTTCGATGACACCCTGTTTGTCTTCGTCGCCGACCACACCGCAGGCAGCGCCGGCAAGGAAGACCTGCCGGTGGCCAACTACCATATCCCGCTGTTTATCTACGCGCCGGCCCATATCCGTCCCGGCGAATTCGACGAAGTGGCCAGCCAGATCGACCTGGCGCCGACCCTGTTGGGCCTTTTGAACATGGACTATGTGTCGACCTTCTATGGGCGCAACCTGCTGCGCGAGGATCGTGCGCCGGGGCGGGCGCTGCTCGGCAACTACCAGCACTTGGGGCTGTTCGACGGCCAGAATCTGGCCATCCTCAGCCCGCGTCGCGGCATGCGCCGGCATGACGATGCCCTGGGGCTGAGCCGTGAGACGGCGGCTGGCACCGATGACGCTCTGGTGCAGCGCAACATTGCCTATTACCAGGGCGCCAGCCATGCCTTCGGCCACAGGCTGCTGGCCTGGCGCGCCGCTGACCAGGCGGACGAACAACTGAGCCAACGCTGACAAGTGCCGGCACCGCCCGGCGGTGCCGCGACTGGAGTATCTATATGTCGATAACCCCCTCGCGTTACTTCGATTTTCGCCTGGCCCTGGGCATCCCCCTGGGGCTGATGGCCCTGCTGTTGCTACTCGACCCCAGCGGCCTGGACTTCGCCCTGGCACAGTTGTTCTACCAGCCGGGGCAGGGCTTTATCGGGCGTTACAGCTTCTGGCTGGAGGATATCCTGCATGACCGCGCCAAGCAGGCAGTGATCCTCATTGGTTTGCTGGCCATTGGCGGTTTCCTTCTGAGCCTGCTGCCCACACCGCTGCGTGCCTGGCGCCGGCAACTGGGCTATCTGGTGCTGGCCTTGGGGCTGTCGACCAGCATCGTCAACCCACTGAAAACCCTGACTGGCGTGCACTGCCCGTGGAGCCTGAGTGAGTTCGGTGGCAGCGAGACCTTTAGCCCGCTGCTTGGCGAGCGTGCGCCAACTGATAAACCGGGGCGTTGCTGGCCCGGCGGGCATGCTTCGGCGGGCTTCTCCCTGCTGGCGCTGTTCTTCGTTCTGCGTGATCGCCGGCCGCGCGCCGCGCGCGTCGCCTTGGCCGTCGCCCTGGGCCTGGGCACGCTGTTTTCCCTCGGGCGGATGATGCAGGGTGCGCATTTTCTTTCGCACAACCTGTGGACCCTGCTGCTGGACTGGCTGATCTGCGTGCTGGCCTACCGCTGGCTGCTGTATCGCGCGCATCAGGCCAAGGTCGAGCTTGTGGTCGCGCCACTGGGAGGGCCTATCTGATGGTGGGATTGTCGAGGTTTTGTCGAATCGTCCTGGCCTGCGTACTGTTCGCTCTCGCCCTGGCGGCGCTACCCTTGAACTTGGCCTGGAGTGCGCAGCCAGCGGGGACGGCCGTGAGCGAGGTGGTCCCCGCGCAGACTCGCTAAGGAAGGAGCAGCAGTCAGCATGAATACACCCGATGACGGATCGCGAGACACCCTTGATCAGCCAAGGTCCGAGCCGCCGAAGCGCTGGTTGAATCGCACGGTGGCCGGGGCGGGGCTGACCAGTGCGCTGGGGGATTTCTGCTATGAAACCACCACGGTGATCCTTCCGGGCTTTCTCGCCGTACTGGGCATTCCCGCCGCCGTGCTCGGCACCATCGAAGGGATTGCCGATGCACTGGCCAGCTACACCAAGATGCTGTCCGGCTATATCGCCGACAAACTCGGCCACCGCAAGCTGCTGGTTCTGGTCGGCTACGGGCTGACGCCTGTGGGTCAGGTGCTGCTGGCACTGGCGTTGGGCTGGCCGCTGATTCTGTTGGGGCGGTTGCTGTCCTGGTTCGGCAAGGGGCTGCGTGGGCCGCTGCGCGATGCCATCGTGGTCCAGGCGGTGACACCGGCGACGCGGGGGCGGGCCTTCGGCTTTCACCGGGCCATGGATACCATCGGTGCGGTGCTCGGCCCGCTGCTTGGGGTCGCGTTGCTGGGCTGGGCCCAGGCGCTGCCCTGGGAGGATCCCAGCGGGCCATTTCGTCTGGTGTTGTGGCTGAGCATCATTCCCGGCGTGCTGGCGGTGTTGGCGTTTCTGACTCTGGTCAGGGACGCCGAGCATTCGCCGAATCCCGAAATGCGCTTCGTTCAGACCCTGCGGGGGTTGCCGGCGCGCTTCAAGCGCTATCTCGGGGCGGTGGGGCTGTTCGGCATGGGCGATTTCAGCCACAGCCTGCTGATCCTCGCGGCCACTCAGTTGCTCAGTGATGAGCTGGGCCTAGTGCAGGCCGCCCAGGTCGCCGGGCTGCTGTATGTCTGGCGCAATCTGGTGCAGGTGGCGGTCTCCTACCCGGTCGGGGTGCTGGCCGATCGCCTGGGTGCGCAGCCGCTGCTGGTGGTCGGCTATGCCCTGGGCGCGCTGACGGCTGCGTTGATGGTGCTGGCCTTCTGGTTCGGGCTGAGCAGCCTGAGCATGCTGGCGCTGGTGTTTTTCGTGGCCGGTCTGTATGTCGCGGTGCAGGAGGCCCTGGAATCCACGGTGACGGCCGCTATGGTCAGCGCCAGTACCCTGACCACCAGTTACGGCGCCCTGGGTGCGGTCAACGGCACGGCCAAGTTTATCTCCAGCACCCTGGTCGGCGTGCTGTGGACGGCAATTTCGCCGGTGCTGGCGTTTATGCTGGCGGCGCTGTTGATGCTCGCAGGCACCCTGGCCCTGAGCCGGGTTGCATCCCGTTGAGGCCAGGCGAGGCAGGGTTCAGGAAGCCGGCTGGGCCTGGCGTTCCTCGACATAGTCCCTGAGCCAGTGCAGCACCTGCACCGCCTGCCAGCGATTCGGGTCGAACAGGGCATAGGCCAGGCCCTGGTAGCCCACTACATCCAGTGGCCGGTGGTAGCCGGCGCGTTGCAGCAGGGCCTCGATTTCGGCGAAGCAGCTGTTGAAGTGCACCCGAGTAAAGGGCGTCTTGGCCTCGGTGACGATGCCTTCCAGGTGCAGCTCCTCGACCATAAGGCGTACCTTGTCCAGCGGCATGCGGTTGATTCTGTCTTTTAGCTGCAGTACGTCGAGCATCCCGATACTCCTGATTTGGCGTCTGATTACGCTCGGCTTGGCCCGTTTGCGGTGCTGAGCCGATGACGGAAATAGGTTAATCGAAAAATACTGTACAAATAAACAGTATTGGATAATAGTAAATCCAGGCCTACCGACATTCACTCGAACACCCCTGCCGAGAACCTAACAATCGGCAGCCGTGGTGTACTGCTGAGGAGTACTGGGTAATGCAACAGATACTGATGACAATCCTGCTATGCCTGCTGCTGGCGGGCTGCGCACAGCCGCAGCTGGAGCAGCCAAGGGTCAATGGCAGCTATCTGGTGATCGAGAATGATCAGGCCTGGGTCGTGCTGGTCGATGACGGCCGGCGTACCGAGCGGCAGGGCCGGGTGGTGGATATGATCAAGCCCGTTAGTCAGTCCCAGGTGGCAGCCAGTTACGTGGTGGAGTTGCCCGGCTGCGGACGGGTGCAGTGGCTGAGCGAACGCTCGGATGTAGCCGATGGCGGCACCAGTCTGATGTCCCTGCACAATAACAGTGCGCAGTTGGGCAGCCGCGGTTGTGCCCTGGCCGAGGGCCTGAGTCGGGTATGGACGGTGCTGGATTATTCGGGTTGAGAACAGGGAGCATTGATTCCTAACAGAATGAAATCGGCGCCGCGGGTGTAATGCAGTTCTTGTAGGGTGGGTTAGCGGCGCTGGTGCTGGTTATGGGGGCGCCAGGCAATTCGAGCGTCGTGTAACCCACCATCGCGGTTTGTAGTTAGACCGCCATGGTGGGTTACGGCGCGTTGAGGGGCTATGGTGTTTGCCTGATCCCTGTTCGCGCCTAACCCACCCTACGCCTGGGTTATCACTCGCTATCGGCCTTGGCCTTTTTTGCCGGCAGCAGACCATCGGCGCGCAGCATTGCCTTGATGCCGCGAATGGCCTGACGGGTGCGGTCCTGGTTTTCGATCAGGGCGAAGCGCACATGGTCGTCGCCATAGTCGCCAAAACCGATACCGGGGGAGACACAGACCTTGGCCTCGCTCAAGAGCTTCTTGGCAAACTCCAGCGAACCCAGGTGGGCATAGGCCGGCGGGATCTTGGCCCAGACGTACATCGAGGCCTTGGGGTTTTCCACCATCCAGCCCAGTTCGTGCAGGCCCTTGACCAGCAGATTGCGGCGCTGGCGGTACTGCTCGGCGATATCCCGCACGCACTGCTGGTCACCTTCCAGTGCGGCGATGGCCGCCACCTGCAGCGGGGTGAAGGTGCCGTAGTCGTGGTAGCTCTTGATCCGCGCCAGGGCGCTGACCAGCTCGGGGTTGCCGACCATAAAGCCGATGCGCCAGCCGGCCATGTTGTAGCTCTTGGACAGGGTGAAGAACTCCACGGCGATGTCCTTGGCGCCCTCCACCTGCATGATCGAGGGGGCCTTCCAGCCGTCGTAGACGATATCGGCATAGGCCAGGTCATGGATCACCAACACGTCATACTGCTTGGCCAGGGCCACCACGCGCTCGAAGAAGTCCAGCTCCACACACTGGGCGGTGGGGTTGGAGGGAAAGCCGAGGATCATCATCTTCGGCTTGGGGATCGACTCGCGAATCGCCCGTTCCAGCTCTGCAAAAAAATCCACCCCCGGCACCAACGGTACCGAGCGCACCTGGGCGCCGGCTATCACCGCACCGTAGATATGGATGGGGTAGCTGGGGTTGGGCACCAGCACGGTGTCGCCGTGATCCAGGGTGGCCAGCATCAGATGGGCCAGGCCTTCCTTGGAGCCGATGGTGACGATGGCCTCGCTTTCCGGGTCGATCTCGACGTCATAGCGATCCTTGTACCAGCGCGAAATCGCCCGGCGCAGGCGCGGAATGCCGCGGGAGGTGGAATAGCCGTGGGTGTCTTCGCGCTGGGCGACCTGCACCAGCTTCTCGACGATATGCGGCGGGGTGGCGCCGTCGGGGTTGCCCATGCTGAAGTCGATGATGTCCTCGCCACGGCGGCGGGCGGCCATCTTCAGCTCGGCGGTGATATTGAACACATAGGGGGGTAGACGATCGATGCGCGCAAAGCGGCGCTTGGCGTTATCAGCCATGATTTCCTCGCGGTACGTAAGCGCCCGGAACCGTCCGAGCGACGTTGGCCAGTGCGCTGGCCAGGTGGCGAAGATAAGGGGAGAGGCTATGTTCTGTCGAGAGGCTTGATGGTTGCTTTGGCTTAACCGGCGGGACAAGAGTTAAGCCGGGCGATTTCTGTAGGAGCCAGCTTGCTGGCGATCTGCGTCTAAAGCATCGCCAGCACGCTGGCTCCTACAGGGCGCGCGATCAGCCGCCGAGCATATCGTGCATGGCGATAATCTGTTCGGCTACCTGGGCCAGCTTCTGCTGGCGGCTCATGGCCTGGCGGCGCATCAGGGTGTAGGCCTCTTCCTCGTTGCAGTTCTTCATCTTCATCAGCAAGCCCTTGGCCAGTTCGATGCGCTTGCGCTCGGCCAGCTGGGCATCGCGGGCCTGCAACTGGGCGCGCAGGGCCTGGTCGCTCTCGAAGCGGGCCATGGCCACGTCGAGAATCGGCTGCAGGCGTTCGGCGTGAATGCCTTCGACGATATAGGCGCTGACGCCGCTCTGGATGGCCTGGCGCATCACGCCGGGGTCGTGTTCGTCGGTGAACATGACGATGGGCCGTGGCTGGTCGCGGCTGACCAGCACCACCTGCTCCATCACGTCGCGGCTGGGGGATTCGGTGTCGATCAGCACCACATCCGGGCGCACCGCCTCGACCCGCTCGGGCAGGTCGATGGTCAGGCCGGACTCGTCGATGACCTCGAAGCCGGCTTCGATCAGGGCGCTCTTGAGGCGACCGACCTTTTTCGGGGTGTCATTGATCAGCAGGATGCGCAACATCTCAGCGACTCTCCAACCGGGCGCTGGCCGGAGCATCGGCCAGGGCATGCAATTCGAAGCTGCGGGCATAGGCGGCGGGGTTGCTGCCATCCCAGGTTTTGCCATCGAGCAACAGGCTGCTGCGCATGGCGGCCGGTACTGCAATCTCCAGGGCTTCGGCGGCCTGGCGATACAGCTCCAGTTGTTGCACCTGCTGGGCGATGCCCAGGTAGTCGGGGTCGTCACGCAGCAGGCCCCAACGGCGGAACTGGGTCATAAACCAGATGCCGTCGGACAGGTAGGGCATGTTCACCACCCCTTCAGCATGGAAGCGCAGCGGGTGGGCGTCCAGCCAGGCATGGCCCAGGCCATCCTGGTAGCGGCCGAGAAAGCGCGGCTGGATGGCCGACAGCGGGGCGTCGACATAGTCGCAGGCGCTGATCAGCTGGGCGGTGCTGCACTTGTTGTCTTCGCTCTCATCGATAAAGCGGCTGGCTTCCAGCACGGCCTTGATCAGGGCGCGGGCGCTGTTTGGGTGCTGCTGGACAAAGGCGCGGGTGCAGCCCAGGACTTTTTCCGGGTGATCCGGCCAGATCGACTGGCTGGTGGCCAGGGTGCAGCCGAGCTGTTCATCCACGGCCTGGGCGCTCCAGGGCTCGCCGACGCAGAAGCCGTCGATGCGCCGGGCCTTGAGGTGGGCGAGCATCTGCGGTGGCGGCACCACCACGCTGTCCACATCGTCCAGAGGGTGAATGCCCTGGCTGGCCAGCCAGTAATACAGCCACATGGCATGGGTGCCGGTGGGGAAGGTCTGGGCGAAAGTCAGGCGTGCACCGCTCTGGTGCGCGCGGCTGGCCAGTGCATCGCCACTGCACACCCCAGCGTTCTGCAGGTCCGGCGACAGGTTGATGCTCTGGCCGTTCTGGTTGAGCCCCATAAGGATCGCCATGTCGGTGGCGGCTGCGCCGCCCAGGCCCAGCTGTACGCCATAGATCAGGCCATAGAGGCTGTGGGCGGCATCCAGTTCGCCGCTGAGCAGCTTGTCGCGCAGGCTGGCCCAGGAGGCCTGGCGCTGCAGGTTGAGGGTCAGGCCGTGTTTTTCCGCGAAACCCTGGGTGGCCGCGACGATTACCGAGGCGGCGTCGGTCAGGGCCATAAAACCGATATTCAGTACGCGCTTTTCCGGTGCATCGCTGCGGCTGATGTCATGCTGGGTCATTGCACTGTTCCTGGATTCAAGGCGAAAAGGCGCCGCTCACTGGCCGTGGCTTGGCCAGTGACGCGACACCGTTGTCAGAGCTCGATTCCGCCGTTGGAAAGGACTCGTTTGTGCCTACCCAAGCAAGGCATATGCCAGCCCTTGACGGCCATGGCCAGACCGGCTGGTCGAATAAACATGGTGCGTCGCGAAATCCCGGGGGAAAGTGCGTTGGCAGCGCGTAGCCCGGATAAGCCCCGGCGCAATCCGGGTTGCCAGGCTGTGGGTAATGGGGCAGAAACGACAAGGCCCCGAACCAGTCGGGGCCTTGTCGCGTTTGGGCGTTGCCGGGAGGGATTAGTCCTCCATGGCACCCATGGCGGTGGTGTTGAAGCCGCCGTCGACGTACATGATTTCACCGCTCACGCCCGAGGCCAGGTCGGAGCAGAGGAAGGCGCCGACGTTGCCGACTTCCTCGATGGTGACGTTGCGCCGCAGCGGCGTCTGCTTCTCGTTGGCGGCGAGCATCTTGCGGAAACTGGCGATGCCGCTGGCGGCCAGGGTGCGGATCGGGCCGGCGGAGATGGCGTTGACTCGGGTGCCCTCCGGGCCGAGGCTGCCGGCCAGGTAGCGCACGCCAGCTTCCAGGCTGGCCTTGGCCATGCCCATGACGTTGTAGTTGGGCATGGTGCGCTCCGCACCCAGGTAGGACAGGGTCAGCAGGCTGCCATTGCGGCCTTTCATCATTTCGCGACCGGCCTTGGCCAGGGCGACGAAGCTGTAGGCGCTGATATCGTGGGCGATGCGGAAGCCCTCACGGGTGGTGACCTCGGTGAAGTCGCCGTTGAGCTGGTCACCCGGGGCGAAACCGACGGAGTGGACGATGCAGTCCAGACCATCCCACTTCTTGCTCAGGGCGGCGAAGACGGCGGCGATTTCCTCGTCGTTGGCCACATCACAGGGGAAGCACAGCTCGGGGCTGGAGCCCCAGCCGCTGGCGAAGTCCTCGACCCGGCCCTTGAGCTTTTCGTTCTGGTAGGTGAATGCCAGCTCGGCACCTTCACGGTGCATGGCGGCGGCGATGCCCGAGGCGATCGACAGTTTGCTGGCCACGCCAACGATCAGTACGCGCTTGCCGGTAAGAAAACCCATTGTGCTCTTCCTCTTCCTGATTTCAGGTATTAGCAGCCGTGGGCGCCATAAATGCGGCTTCCAGCAGCTGCTGCGTATAAGTGTGCCGGGGCGCGGCAAAAATCTCGTCCGCGTCCCCCTGTTCCACCACCTGGCCTTGCTTGACCACCATCAGTTGATGGCTGAGTGCCCGTACCACCGCCAGGTCATGGCTGATAAACAGGTACGTCAGGTTGTACTTGGCCTGCAGTGAACGCAGCAATTCCACCACTTGGCGCTGTACGGTGCGGTCCAGAGCCGAGGTCGGCTCGTCCAGCAGTATCAGCGCCGGTTTCAACACCAGGGCCCGGGCAATCGCAATGCGCTGCCGTTGGCCACCGGAAAACTCATGGGGGTAGCGGTGCCGGGTTTCCGGGTCCAGTCCTACTTCCACCAGGGCGTCGATGATCGCCTGTTCCTGCTCCGCCTCAGTGCCCATCCTGTGGATGCGCAGGCCCTCGCCAACGATCATGCCCACCGACATGCGCGGGCTGAGGCTGCCGAAGGGGTCCTGAAAGACCACCTGCATCTGCCGCCGCAGAGGACGAACCTCATGCTGCGACATGCCGTCCAGTGCCTGGCCCTGAAAGCGGATGGCGCCCTGGCTGCCGAGCAGCTTGAGGATCGCCAGCCCCAGGGTGGACTTGCCGGAACCGCTTTCGCCGACGATGCCCAGGGTCTGGCCCTGGGGCAGGCTGAAATTGATGCCGTCCACCGCCTTCACATAATCGACGGTGCGCTTGAGCAGCCCCTTCTTGATCGGGAACCACACGCGCAGGTTGTCGACTTCCAGTAGCGGCTTGCCGGCTGCAACCTCCACCGGTCGGCCGCTGGGCTCGGCACCGAGCAGCTCCTTGGTATAGGGATGCTGCGGCGCCTGGAACAGTTGTTCACACGACGCCTGTTCGACGATGCGTCCGCGCTGCATGACACATACGCGGTGGGCAATTCGTCGAACCAGGTTGAGATCGTGGCTGATCAGCAGCATGGACATGCCCAGACGCGCCTGCAGATCCTTGAGCAGATCGAGGATTTTCAGCTGCACGGTGACGTCCAGGGCGGTGGTCGGCTCGTCGGCAATCAGCAGTTCCGGTTCATTGGCCAGGGCCATGGCGATCACCACGCGCTGGCGCTGGCCGCCGGAGAGCTCATGGGGGTAGGCCTTGAGGCGCTTGTGCGGTTCGGGGATGCCGACCAGGTCGAGCAGTTCCAGGGTGCGCGCAGTGGCGGCTTTGCCGCTGAGGCCCTTGTGCAGGCCAAGCACCTCGTTGATCTGCTTCTCGATCGTGTGCAGCGGGTTGAGCGAGGTCATGGGCTCCTGAAAGACCATGGCGATGCGGTTGCCGCGAATGCCGCGCAGCCTGTTCTCGTCGAGCTTGAGCAGGTCCTTGTCGGCGTAGTGAATCTGGCCATTGGGGTGGCGGGCCAGGGGGTAGGGTAGCAGGCGCAGGATGGAGTGGGCGGTGACTGATTTGCCCGAGCCGCTTTCGCCGACCAGGGCCAGGGTTTCGCCGCGCTTGATGTCGAAGCTGACGTCTTCCACCACGCGCTGGCTCTGGCTACCGGTGACGAACTCCACGGCCAGGTCGCGCACTTCGATGAGGTTGTGTGATTCGGTCATCTTATTTCCTCGGGTCGAAGGCATCGCGGGCGGCTTCGCCGATAAACACCAGCAGGCTGAGCATCAGGGCCAGCACGCTAAAGGCGCTGATACCCAGCCAGGGCGCCTGCAGGTTGGACTTGCCCTGGGCCACCAGCTCACCGAGCGAGGGGCTGCCGGCGGGCAGACCGAAGCCGAGAAAATCCAGGGCGGTGAGGGTGCCGATGGCGCCGGTGAGGATAAAGGGCATAAAGGTCATGGTGGAGACCATGGCGTTGGGCAGGATATGGCGGAACATGATGGCGCCGTTCTCCATGCCCAGGGCACGGGCGGCGCGTACGTATTCCAGGTTGCGCCCACGCAGGAACTCGGCGCGCACCACATCCACCAGGCTCATCCAGGAAAACAGCAGCATGATGCCCAAGAGCCACCAGAAGTTCGGCTGCACGAAGCTGGCCAGAATGATCAAGAGATAAAGCACCGGCAGCCCCGACCAGACCTCCAGCACCCGCTGCCCGGCCAGGTCCACCCAGCCGCCGTAAAAACCTTGGAGAGCGCCGGCGAATACGCCGATCAACGAGCTGGCCAGGGTCAGGGTCAGGGCGAATAGCACCGAGATACGAAAGCCGTAGATCACCCGGGCCAGCACGTCGCGGCCCTGGTCATCGGTGCCCAGCCAGTTGTCGGCCGAGGGTGGCGCGGGGGCCGGCACCTGCAGTTCGTAGTTGATGCTGGAATAGCTGAAGGGGATCAGCGGCCAGACCATCCAGCCGTCCTTGGCCGCAATCAGCTCCTGGATATAGGGGCTCTTGTAGTCGGCCTGCAGGGGGAATTCGCCGCCGAAGGTGGTTTCCGGGTAGCGCTTGAGCACCGGGAAATACAGCTCGCCGTCGTAGCTGACCACCAGGGGCTTGTCGTTGGCGATCAACTCGGCGCCGAGGGTGACGAAGAACAGCGCGAGAAAGAGCCACAGTGACCACCAGCCGCGCTTGTGGGCCTTGAAGCGAGCGAAACGCCGTTGGTTGATGGGGGACAGTGTCATCTCAACCCTCCCGGCTTTCGAAGTCGATGCGTGGATCGACCAGGGTGTAGGTGATATCGCCGATCAGCTTCACCACCAGGCCCAGCAGGGTAAAGATGAACAGGGTGCCGAACACCACCGGGTAGTCGCGGTTGATCGCCGCCTCGAAGCTCATAAGGCCCAGGCCATCGAGGGAGAAGATCACCTCGATCAGCAGGGAACCAGTGAAGAAGATGCCGATAAAGGCTGCCGGAAAGCCGGCGATGATGATCAACATGGCGTTGCGGAATACATGGCCGTAGAGCACTCGGTTGTTGCTCAGGCCCTTGGCCCGGGCGGTGACCACGTACTGCTTGCCGATCTCGTCGAGAAAGCTGTTTTTGGTCAGCAGGGTCAGGGTGGCGAAGTTGCCGATGACCAGGGCGGTCACCGGCAGGGTCAGGTGCCAGAAGTAGTCGAGAATCTTGCCGCCCAGGGTCAGCTCGTCGAAGTTGCTGGAGGTCAGGCCGCGCAGGGGGAACCAGTCCCAGTAACTGCCACCGGCGAACAGCACGATCAATAGGATGGCGAAGAGGAAGGCGGGGATGGCGTAGCCGATGATGATCGCCGAGCTGGTCCAGACATCGAAGGCACTGCCATGGCGGGTGGCCTTGGCAATCCCCAGGGGGATGGAGATCAGGTAGGTGATCAGGGTGCTCCATAAACCCAGGGAAATGGACACCGGCATCTTCTCGATGATCAGGTCGATCACCGGCGCATCACGAAAGAAGCTGGAGCCAAAGTCCAGCTGGGTATAGCTTTTCAGCATCAGCCAGAAGCGTTCCGGGGCCGGTTTGTCGAAGCCGTACATGCGCTCGATCTCGGCCACCAGCTCCGGGTCAAGGCCCTGGGCGCCACGGTAGTTGGAGCTGGCGCTGCCAACCTCGGCGCCACCGCCGGAAATGCGTCCGGTGGCGCCGCCGGTGGCGGCATCGAAGCCTTCCAGTTTGGCGATCATCTGTTCCACCGGCCCGCCGGGGGCGGCCTGGATGATGATGAAGTTGATCAGCAGAATGCCCAGCAGGGTCGGGATGATCAGCAGCAGACGCCGCAGGATATAGGCCAGCATCAATTATCACCCTCACTGCTGCTTGCCTGTTCGTTGCTGCTGTCTGCCGGTGCGGCGTCCGTTACCACGGGGGCTGTGCTGCGGTCATACCACCAGGTCATCAGGCCGTAGTCGTACTGCGGCGGCACGGCCGGGCGCTGCAGGTGGCGCCAGTGGGCGATGCGCCAGCTGTCGACATAGTAGTTGGGCACCACGTAGTGGCCCCAGATCAGCACCCGGTCCAGGGCGCGGGCATGGTCGATCAGGCTCTGCCGCGAGTCGGCGCCGATCAGGCCGTCCACCAAGGCGTCGATGGCCGGGTCTTTCAGACCCAGGTAATTGCGGCTGCCGGGGTTGTCGGCGCTGCTCGAATGCCAGTACTCGCGCTGCTCGTTGCCGGGCGAGTTGGACTGGCCCCAGACCATGGAGGTCATGTCGAAATCCCGCGAGCGCATACGGTTGATGTACTGCGAGGCGTCCACCCGGCGGATCTGCATATCGATGCCCAGGGCCGCCAGGTTGCGCTTGAACGGCAGGATCACCCGTTCCAGGTTGGCCTGGGCAATGATGAATTCGAAGGCCAGGGGCTGGCCCTGGGCATTGACCATCTTGTCGTTCTCCACCCGGTAGCCGGCTTCCTGCAGCAGCTGGTAGGCGCGCCGGGCCTGGTCGCGGATGATGCCGCTGGCATCGCTGACCGGTGGCAGGTAGACCGGGCCGAAGACCTCGTCCGGCACCTGGCCGCGCAGCGGTTCGAGCAGTTTCAGCTGGGCTTCGTCCGGCTCGCCACGGGCGGCCATTTCCGAGTTCTCGAAGTAGCTGTGGCTGCGTTTGTAGGCCCCGTAGAACAGCTGCTTATTGGTCCATTCGAAATCGAACAGCAGGGCCAGGGCCTCGCGCACGCGGCGGTCCTGGAACATCTCGCGGCGCAGGTTGAAGGCAAAGCCCTGCATGCCCACCGGGTTATGGTTGGCGATGGCTTCCTTGATGATGCGCCCGTCACGCAGGGCCGGGCTGTCGTAGCCGGTGGCCCAGTCCTTGGCCGAGTATTCCAGGTTGAAGTCGAAGCGCCCGGCCTTGAAGGCCTCCAGGGCCACGGACATATCGCGGTAGTAGTCAATATGGATCACGTCGAAGTTGTACTGGCCGCGGGCCACTGGCAGATCCTTGGCCCACCAGTCGGTGACCCGCTCGAAGCGCAGGCTGCGCCCGGCCTCGACCCGGGTGATGCGATAGGGACCGCTGCCCAGGGGCGGCTCCAGGCTGGTCTTGTCGAAGTCACGGGTTTCCCACCAGTGTTTGGGCAGAATCTGGATCTGCCCGAGAATCAGCGGCAGCTCGCGGTTGCCGTTGTGCTTGAAGTCGAAGCGCACGCGCCGTTCATCCTCGACCACCACCTCGGCAACATCGGCGTAGTAGTGGCGGTAGGCCGGATGACCCTTCTCGGTCAGGGTGGTGAAGGTGAACTTCACGTCCTCGGCGGTCACCGGGGTGCCATCGTGAAAGCGCGCCTTGGGGTTGAGGTAAAAGCGCACAAAGCTGTTGTCCGGCGCCTTCTCGATTTTTTCCGCCAGCAGGCCGTACTCGGTAAAGGGCTCATCGGGGGAGTGATAGGTCAGGCTGTCGTAGATCAGGCCCAGCTGATCGCCGGAATTGCCCTTGGCGATAAAGGGGTTGAGGCTGTCGAAACCGTTCAGGCCGGCCAGGCGCAGGGTGCCGCCCTTGGGTGCATCCGGGTTGACGTAGTCGAAATGGCTGAAGCCGGCCGGGTACTTGGGCGGCTCGCCATACAGGGTCAGGGCGTGCTGGGGCGCGGCCTGGGCGGTGCAGCCCAACAGGGCCAGCAGGCCACCACTGAGGTAGCGACGGAGTAACGCCATGCTCATCGTGCAGTCTCCAGGTCTTTCAACCACCAGGCGCGCAGGCCCAGGGTATAAGGCGGGGTGGTAACGAAGGCGAACCGGTTGCGGTAGGCCAGGCGATGGTAGTCGATATACCAGTTGGGAATGGTGTAGTGCTGCCACAGCAGCACCCGGTCCAGGGCGCGGGTGGCGGCAACCTGCTCATCGCGGGTCTGGGCCGAGAGTAGTTTGTCGATCAGGTCATCCACCACCGGGTTCTCGATACCCGCATAGTTCTTGCCGCCCTTGAGGCGGGCCTGGCTGGAGTGGAAGTACAGCGATTGCTCCAGGCCCGGGCTCAGGGTCTGCGGCAGGGTCAGGGAGATCATGTCGAAGTCGAAATTGTCCAGGCGCTGCTTGTACTGGGCTCGATCCACGGTGCGGATAATCACCTGTACGCCGATGCTGGCCAGGTTGCGGGTGAAATGCTGGAGGATGCGCTCAAGCCCGGGGTTGACCAGGAGTATCTCGAAACGCAGGGCCTGGCCCTCGCTGTTGAGCAGTTGCTGGCCCACCGGTTTCCAGCCGGCCTCGGCCAGCAGACCCAGGGCGCGGCGCATGGTGCTGCGGGGAATGCCGCGGCCGTCGGTCTGGGGCATTTCAAAGGGTTCGGTGAACAGCCTGGCCGGCAGTTGCTTGCGATGAGGCGACAGCAACAGCCACTCGGCACCCTCGGGAATCCCCAGGGCGGAGAATTCGCTATTGGGGTAATAGCTGCGCGAGCGGGTGTAGGAGTCGCTGAACAGGGCACGGTTGGCCCATTCGAAGTCGAACATCAGGCCCATGGCTTCGCGCACGCGCACATCGCTGAAGATGGCGCGGCGGCTGTTCATAAACAGGGCCTGGGTCTGGGTGGGAATCTGGTGGGGAATCTCGGCGCGGATCACATCACCGCGCAGGCGCGCGGGGAAGTTGTAGCCGGTGGTCCAGTTCTTTGCCTGCTGTTCTATATAGAAGTCGAACTGGCCGGCCTTGAACGCCTCGAAGGCCACATGGCTGTCGCGGTAGAAGTCCACTTCGACCCGATCGAAGTTGTATTTACCCTTGTTCACCGGCAGGTCCTGGCCCCACCAGTTCTTCACCCGCTCGAAGGTCAGGCTGCGCCCGGGGCTGACCTGGGTGATGCGGTAGGGTCCGCTGCCCAGGGGCGGTTCGAAAGTGGTGGCCTTGAAGTCGCGATCCTTCCAGTAGTGCTGGGGCAACACCGGTAATTCGCCCAGGCGCAGGATCAGCAGCGGATTGCCCTCGCGCTTGAGCACGAAACGAATGCGCTGGCGATTGAGGATGTCGACCCGTTTCACTTCCTGCAGGCTGGTGCGGTACTGCGGGTGGCCATCCTTGAGCAGCAAACGGTAGGAGAAGGCCACGTCGTAGGCGGTGATGGGTTTACCGTCATGAAAGCGTGCTTCGGGACGCAGGTTGAACACCACCCAGCTGCGATCCTCGCTGTACTCCACGCTGCGGGCAATCAGGCCATAACTGGAAGCGGGCTCGTCACCGGAAGGGTCATAGCCGCCGGTGCCGGCCATCAGCGTCTCGTTCAGTTCGCTTACCCCGTACTGCAGGAAGTTGGCCGTGAGTGATGGGCTGATGCCCTTGAAACTGTAGGGGTTGAGGGTATCGAAGGTGCCCGAGGCCATCAGTCGCAGGGTGCCACCCTTGGGGGCATCGGGGTTGACCCAGTCGAAGTGCTTGAAGCTGGCGGGGTACTTGAGCGTACCGAACTGCGCATAGCCATGGCTTTCGCGAACTGCACCCTGGGCGCACAGGGTCAGGGTCAAGCCGAGAAACAGCGAGAGGAGGGGACGTATCAAGAGAAAATCCGATCCGTGGCGTTGTAGGGCTTAGGCGAGAGTACAGTAACAGCTTGTATGGGCTGGAAAAAGGCTGGTTTTAAGGCGCTTGATAATGGCATCTTGACTACACTTTTTACTAATCATTACGAGGGCCATCTCTTGGGCGCAGCATGTCATGGGTTGCAGGCGTGGGTTGAGCGCCTGAATGAAGCCGAACTCCCTGCTTTGGCGGTGGTGGTCAAGGATTTGCTTCATCTTACCCAGCATCACCGCTCCTCGGTGCAGCAATTGGCCGATGTACTGTTGCGCGATGCCTCGCTGACCAGCAAGGTGCTGCGCATCGCCAATAGCGTGTACTACAACCCCACCCAGGAAAACATTCGCACCATCTCCCGGGCCATCGTCCTGGTGGGCTTCGACAATGTGCGGGAAATCGGCCTGTCGGTCAGCCTGATCGACACCTTGCTCGGCAAGGCGCCGCGGGATCAGCTGCAGGAGCTGCTGGCGCGCTCCTTCCACGGTGCGGTGCAGGCGCGCAATGTGGCCGGTTATGTGCTGACCCGCCACGAAGAGGAGGTTTTTATCGCCGGGTTGCTGTATCACCTGGGTGAGCTGGCCTTCTGGAGCGCCGGGGGCGAGCAGGTCGAGCGCCTGGCCAACCTGCTGGACCACCCCGGGATCAAGGCTGATGAGGCCGTGCAGGAGGTGCTAGGCACCAGCTTCCGTCAGCTGACCCAGGGTTTGGTAAAGAACTGGAACCTGGGGGATATCTATGCCCAGGTACACAACACGGCCAATCGACATGACCCGGTGGTGCGTGCGGTTACCCTGGGGGCGCGTATCAGCGAGGCGGCCCTGGATGGCTGGGACACCCCGGAGATGGAAAAGCTGGTGGCGGAGATGGCCGGCTTTACCGGCCTGAGCGAAGAGGAAGCATTGGCCCAGGTGCTGGCCAGTGCCGAGGAGGCGGTCAAGGTGGTGGCCACCTTCGGCGCCAGCCAGTTGGGCAAGCTGATCCCCAATACCGACCCCGAGCAGATCCGTCTGCAGCAGGCCCAGCGCCGGGCGCGTCTGCTACAGCCCGACCTGTTGGTGCTGCAGCAGGCGCTGCAGGATCTCGGCCTGATGGCGACTCAGCGTGGTGATCTGAATGGCATTCTCGATACCCTGTTCCGTGGCCTGCACCAGGGCGCGGGCCTGGAGCGCGTGATGCTGGTGGTGCTGGCCGATCAGCAGAGCTGTTTTCGGGTCAAGCGGGCAGAGGGTGAAGGCACCCAGGAGTGGTCGGCGAACTTCGTGCTGCCGGTCAGCCAGCGTGAGCAGCCGCATATCTTCAGCTATGTGCTGCGCAACAAGGAGGCGCTCTGGATGGGGGTGCCGGCCAGCTATAACCTCAACGAGCTGGTAACCCTGCCGATTCGCCAGGCTGTGGGGCCGGGCATGTTCTTTATTGCCCCGCTGCTGGCGGGCAGCAAGGAGATCGGCGTGCTCTATGCCGACAGCCGGGTCTCTGGCCGAGCCCTGAGTCGTGAGCAGTTCGTGGCCTTTCAGCGCTTTACCCAGCTGACCGGGCGCTGCCTGGAGCAGTTGAGCAAAAAGGCCTAGCGCGGTACGTAGAGGGTCAGGGTCTGCCCCGGCTTGAGCGCCTTGCCGGCCCTGGGGTTCCAGCTCTGCAGGCTTTTCATCGGCACCTTGAAGCGTTTGGCAATCAGGTACAGCGAGTCGCCCTGGCGCACCTTGTAGTAGGTGGCGCTGTCGCTGCGGTTGCTGCTGCGGGCTGTGGTGGTGGGGCTTGCGGCCTGCAGGGTCAGTACCTGGCCGACCCGCAGGTTGTTACCCGCGAGTTTGTTCCAGCGCTGGATATCCTTGACCGCGACCTTGTGATCCCGGGCGATCTGCCACAGATTGTCGCCGTTTTTCACCCGGTAGCTGCGCGTTGCCGCCTGGCTGCTGGCGCTGGCGTGGGGTGGTAGCGTCTCGCGAATACGGCTGTTGGCCTCGGCGGGAATACTCAGGACCTGGCCAACCTGCAGATTGTTGCTGCTCAGGCGGTTGATCTCCTTGAGCGTTGCCACGGTCAGCTGGTGGCGGCCGGCGATGCTGTGCAGGCTGTCGCCGGGACGAACCTGGTATTGCTGCCAGTCCACCAGTTCCCTGGGTTTCATCAGGGCCAGGTTGGCGGTCAGCAGCTCGGCCTTGTCGGCGGGCACCAGCAGATGCTGGGGGCCATCGATGGTGATGCCTTTCTTGAAGGCCGGGTTGAGCAGGTACAGTTCGTCTTCGTCCAGGTTGGCCATATCGGCGACCCGGGCCAGGTCCATGCGTTGCTTGAAGGGCACCTTCTCGAAATAGGGCTCGTTGGCAATCGGCGCCAGGCTGACGCCATAGGCTTCAGGCGTCATCACCACCTGGGACAGGGCCAGCAGCTTGGGCACATAGTTCTGGGTTTCGCTGGGCAGCGACAGGTTCCAGTAGTCGGTGGGCAGGCCCAGCTTCTGGTTGCGTTCGATGGCGCGGCTGACCCGGCCCTCGCCGGCGTTATAGGCGGCCAAGGCCAGCAGCCAGTCGCCGTTGAACATGTTGTGCAGATAGGACAGGTAGGTGATGGCGGCATCGGTGGAGGCCATCACGTCGCGCCGGCCGTCATACCAGTTGGTCTGGCGCAGGTTGAAGGTGCGCCCGGTGGCCGGGATAAACTGCCACAGCCCCACCGCGTGGGCCGGCGAGTAGGCCAGGGGGTTGTAGGCGCTCTCGATCATCGGCAGCAGGGCCAGTTCCATCGGCATATTGCGCGCTTCCAGGCGCTCGACGATAAAGTGGATATAGGGGCTGCTGCGTTCGCCGACCTTTTCCACAAAGGAGGGGTTGCTGACAAACCACAGGCGCTGATGCTCGATGCGCGGGTTGAGGGTGATGCCATCCTGCAACTGGTAACCGGCGCGTACCCGCTCCCAGATATCGCTGGGCTCCTCCACGACCTGGGGTTTGAGTTTGCCGGTGCTCAGCCATTCGGTTTGGCGCTCCAGACCAACGGCCCGGTCGGTATCGCGCCCCGGGTTTTCCGGGCCCCGCTGGCCGGTGCTCTGGCAGCCGGCCAGGGTGATGCACAACAGCATCGCTAGAGCCTTGGGGCTCTGAATAAATGCCTTAAAATTCAAGGTATTGCGTGCTGATAATGGCATGCGCTGGGAGGTTCTTCCGGGCAAAAAGTTCGGGCGATTCTAGGAATCGAAGTAGGGTTGGTCAAGTTTTAACCAGTTATTTGCGCAGCCGTCGAGCTTTTAAAAATGATCCTTCCAGGCGCGCAACGCCGCAAAAACCTGCCCGGGGGAACGCTGAGCGGGGCCTTCACGTTCTGCGACTTTTTCCTGTACGGCCGGCACGGCAACGCGCAAAAAGGGGTTGGTCGCCCATTCCAGTTCCAGGTTGGAGGGCAGGCTGGTACGCCCCTCGGCGCGCCAGGCCTCGACCTGCTGCAAACGCTGGTGCACTTCAGGGTTGTGCGGCTCCACCGCGGCGGCAAAGCGCAGGTTACTCAGGGTGTATTCATGGGTGCAGTAGACCAGGCTGTCACCGGGCAGGGCGGCAAGGCGCTGCAGGGAGGCATGCATCTGCTCTGGGCTGCCTTCGAACAGACGGCCGCAGCCGGCGGCAAACAGGGTGTCGCCACAGAACAGCCAGTGCCGCTCGGCCTGGAAATAGGCGATATGCCCCAGGGTATGGCCAGGGACTTCCATAACCTGAAAGTCATGGCCGAGCACCTGCAGGCAGTCGCCTTCGCCCAGGGGCAGGTCGCAGTGGGGGATCTTCTCCCGAGCGGGGCCGGCGACCCGTACGTCGCCATGCTGCCTGAGGCGTTCGATGCCACCGACATGGTCGAAGTGGTGGTGGGTGATCAGAATATCGCTCAGTTGCCAGCCGGGGTGCCCGTGCAGCCAGTCCAGCACCGGCTGGGCATCGCCCGGGTCGACCACGGCGCAGCGGCGCGTGTCCGGGTCTTGCAGCAGCCAGATATAGTTGTCGTTGAAGGCGGGCAGGGCATCTATTTTCAGCATGGGTCATTCGCCAAACACTAAACAAAGGTGCATCTTATCCCGAAAGCTCCCGTTCGGCCGTTATGGCCGGGTGGCATCTTGCCGGAGGCCATGTCTATGACCGATCACCCCTTTGCCCAGGCCGATCATCAATGGCTCGATCTGATCGCCGGGGCCCGGGCCTGGTTCGAAACCCCCCAGGGCTGCCTGCTGCTGGCGGATCAGCAGCGTCTGCTGGAGGAAGAGCTGGCGCGTTTTTTCGGCGGCTATCTGGTGCACTATGGGCCAGGTGCCCAGCCCCTGGCCCAGGCCGCGCAGATCCAGCGCAGTGTGCGCCTGGGGGCGCCCTTTGCCGGGGTGGAGATTGTCTGCGAGGAACAGTCCTGGCCACTGGGTGAGCATGCCGCCGATGTGGTGGTGCTGCAGCATGGCCTGGATTTCAGCCTGTCACCCCATGGCCTGCTCCGTGAGGCCGCACGCAGTGTGCGCCCGGGGGGGCATCTGCTGATTATCGGGGTCAATCCCCTGAGCGCCTGGGGCGCGCGCCGTCTGTACAGCCGCGATGCCTTTCGCCGGGCGCGCTGCATCGCCCCGGGGCGGGTCAGCGACTGGTTGCATCTGCTGGGCTTTGCGCTGGAGAAACGGCGCTTCGGGTGCTATCGTCCGCCGCTTTCTTCGCCGACCTGGCAGGCTCGTCTGTTGCCGCTGGAAACCTTTGGCGGGCGCTGGCAGGCGCCAGGGGGCGGCTTCTACCTGCTGGTGGCGCGCAAACTGGTGATGGGCCTGCGCCCCTTGCAGCAGAGGCGGCGCCAGCCGGTGGGCAAACTGATTCCCATGCCGGTGGCCAAGGTCAGCCAGCGCGACCTGGAATCGTCGTGAACTGTATGGAATTGATGCTTGATGAGTGAGCGGGTGGAGATTTACACCGACGGCGCCTGCAAGGGTAACCCGGGTCCCGGTGGCTGGGGTGCGTTGCTGGTCTACAAGGGCGCGGAGAAGGAACTCTGGGGCGGCGAGCCCAACACCACCAACAACCGCATGGAACTGATGGCGGCCATCTGCGCCTTGATCGCCCTGACCCGGCCCTGTGACGTGCGCCTGATCACAGACTCACAATATGTCATGAAGGGCATTCAGGAATGGATGCCGAACTGGAAGAAGCGCGGCTGGAAAACCGCCAGCAAGGAACCGGTGAAGAATGCCGACCTGTGGCAGGCGCTGGATGAGCAAGTGGGCCGCCATCGGGTGGAATGGCAATGGGTACGTGGCCATACCGGCCACCCCGGCAACGAGAAGGCCGATCAGCTGGCCAATCGTGGCGTCGATGAAGTGAGGGCAAAGAAACATGCGTAGCGTGGTACTGGATACCGAAACCACCGGCATGCCGGTGGCCGATGGTCACCGCATTATCGAGATCGGCTGTGTCGAGCTAATGGATCGGCGCCTGACCGGGCGTCATTATCACGTCTACCTGCAGCCCGATCGCGAAATCGACGAAGGCGCCATCGCGGTGCACGGCATTACCAATGAATTCGTCCAGGACAAGCCGCGCTTTCGCGAGGTGGCTGACGAGTTCTTCGAGTTTATCAAGGGCGCTCAGCTGATCATCCACAACGCGGCGTTCGACGTTGGCTTTATCAACAACGAATTCGCCCTGATCAAGCAGGACGAGCGCGCCGATATCAGTGAGCATTGCTCGATCCTCGACACCCTGTTGATGGCCCGCGAGCGGCACCCGGGCCAGCGCAACAACCTGGATGCGCTGTGCAAGCGCTATGGGGTCGACAACTCCGGCCGTGAGCTGCACGGCGCCTTACTCGACGCCGAGATTCTGGCTGACGTCTACCTGGCCATGACCGGTGGCCAGACCCACCTGTCCCTGGCCGGTGAAGGCGCCGACAGCGACGGTAGCGGTCGCCAGCAGGCCAGTCCGATCCGCCGTCTGGCGGCCGAGCGTGCGCCCACGCGGATCATCCGCGCCAGCGCCGAGGAAATCGCCGCGCACCAGGCGCGCCTGGCCGCTATCGAGAAGGCGGCCGGTGCTCCGGCACTGTGGGCCAGGCAGGAAGCCGGCGAAGTCTGATCGCCAGAATTGCGACCTTTTCTTATAGCCTGACGCTGCGGGGGTTCCGCCCATTGCGGCGAGTCTCTACTCTGGCGTGACGGGCAGGCTGGGGCCTGTCATTTCCAGGGACGTCACAATGTATAAAGACCTCAAATTTCCCGTCCTGATCGTGCATCGCGATATCAAGGCCGACACAGTGGCCGGTGAGCGGGTGCGTGCCATCGCCCATGAGCTGGAGCAGGACGGTTTTCAGATAGTCTCCACCGCCAGTTCGGCGGAGGGGCGCATTGTCGCCTCCACCCACCACGGCCTGGCCTGCATTCTGGTGGCCGCCGAAGGTGCAGGGGAGAACAAGCACCTGCTGCAGGACATGGTGGAGCTGATCCGCGTGGCCCGCCTGCGGGCGCCGCACTTGCCGATCTTCGCCCTGGGCGAGCAGGTGACCATCGAGAACGCCCCGGCCGAGGCCATGGCCGACCTCAACCAGCTGCGCGGCATCCTCTACCTGTTCGAAGACACCGTGCCCTTCCTGGCCCGTCAGGTGGCCCGCGCCGCACGCAACTATCTGGATGGCCTGCTGCCGCCGTTCTTCAAGGCCCTGGTGCAGCACACCGCGCAGTCCAACTACTCCTGGCACACCCCAGGGCATGGCGGCGGCGTAGCCTATCGCAAGAGTCCGGTGGGGCAGGCCTTTCACCAGTTCTTTGGCGAGAACACCCTGCGCTCGGACCTCTCGGTCTCGGTGCCGGAGCTGGGCTCGCTGCTCGACCATACCGGCCCCCTGGCCGAGGCCGAGGCCCGCGCGGCGCGCAACTTCGGCGCCGACCACACCTATTTCGTGATCAACGGCACCTCCACGGCGAACAAGATCGTCTGGCACTCCATGGTTGGCCGCGATGATCTGGTGCTGGTGGATCGCAACTGCCACAAGTCGATCCTGCACTCGATCATCATGACCGGCGCGATTCCCCTGTACCTGTGCCCGGAGCGCAACGAGCTGGGCATTATCGGGCCGATCCCCCTGAGCGAGTTCAGCAAGGCCTCGATCCAGGCCAAGATCGCCGCTAGCCCCCTGGCTCGGGAGCGCGGTATCGACAGCGCCACGGCCAAGGTCAAACTGGTGGTGGTGACCAACTCCACCTACGATGGCTTGTGCTACAACGCCGAACTGATCAAGCAGACCCTAGGCGACAGCGTCGAGGTGCTGCACTTCGACGAGGCCTGGTATGCCTACGCCGCCTTCCACGAGTTCTATGCCGGCCGTTACGGCATGGGCACGGCGCGCACGGAGAATGCGCCGCTGGTCTTTACCACCCATTCCACCCACAAGCTGCTGGCGGCGTTCAGCCAGGCTTCGATGATCCACGTGCAGGATGGCGGTCAGCGCCAGCTCGATCGGGATCGTTTCAACGAAGCCTTTATGATGCATATCTCCACCTCGCCGCAGTACGGCATCATCGCCTCGCTGGACGTGGCGTCGGCCATGATGGAGGGGCCGGCCGGGCGTTCGCTGATCCAGGAAACCTTCGACGAGGCGCTGAGCTTCCGTCGTGCCCTGGCCAACCTGCGGCAGAACCTCGCGGCCGATGACTGGTGGTTCAGCATCTGGCAGCCGCCCCAGGTCGGGGGCGCCGACGATGTGCGCACCAGCGACTGGGTGCTGCAGCCCCAGGCCGACTGGCATGGCTTTGGCGAGGTGGCCGAGGACTATGTGCTGCTCGACCCGATCAAGGTCACCCTGGTGACCCCCGGCCTGGAAGCCTCCGGCGCGCTGGGCGAGCAGGGCATCCCGGCGGCGGTGGTCAGCAAGTTCCTCTGGGAACGTGGCCTGGTGGTGGAAAAGACCGGCCTGTATTCCTTTCTGGTGCTGTTCTCCATGGGCATCACCAAGGGCAAGTGGAGCACCCTGCTGACCGAGTTGCTGGAATTCAAGCGCTGCTACGACGCCAACATGCCCCTGGCCAAGGCCCTGCCTTCCATCGCCCAGCTAGGGGCCAGCCAGTACCAGGGCATGGGCCTGCGCGATCTGTGCGATGCCCTGCACGCCTGCTACCGCGAGAACGCCACGGCCAAGGCGCTCAAGCGCATGTACACGGTGCTGCCGGAGGTGGCGATCAAGCCTGCCGATGCCTACAACCAGCTGGTACGTGGCGAGGTCGAGGCGGTGCCGGTGGAGTCCCTGGAGGGGCGTATCGCCGCAGTCATGCTGGTGCCGTACCCGCCGGGCATTCCGCTGATCATGCCGGGGGAGCGCTTTACCGCGGCTACCCGCGCGATCATCGACTACCTGGAGTTCGCCCGGGAATTCGACCAGCGCTTCCCCGGCTTCGATACCGACGTGCACGGCCTGCAGCGCCTAGAGGAGGGTGTCTACACGGTGGACTGCCTCAAGGCCTGAGGCGGGCTCGGGCAGCCCCGCGCTGGAGGGGCTGCCCGGCTTATTTAAAGCCAGCAGATCAAGTGCTTATCGCGGATATTCAAAACTAGGCTTAACTCTAGTGGTGCATCACACTGGCCAGCATCGACATTTATGCTTTGCTTGTTATAGTTGGCTCGTTTGACTCATAAGAATATCTATATGCGCCTGCGCGCCATCTGCTGAGGATTACTGCCGTGTCCGACTACAAAGCCTTTAATGTCGAGTTGGCAGACAAGGTCGCCCATGTGGTGATCAATCGCCCCGAGAAGATCAACGCCATGAATGCGGACTTCTGGCGCGAGATCGTCGACATTTTCCGCTGGATCGACGACACCGATCAGGTGCGTGCGGTGGTGATTTCCGGCGCCGGCAAACACTTCTCCTCCGGCATCGACCTGATGATGCTGGCCCAGCTGGGCAGCAAGATGGGCCCGGACGTGGGCCGCAACGCCCAGATGCTGCGGCGCAAGATCCTCGAACTGCAGGCTTCCTTCAATGCCGTGGACAACTGCAGCAAACCGGTGCTGGCCGCCATCCATGGCTATTGCCTGGGCGGTGCCATCGACCTGGTGTCGGCCTGCGACATGCGCTATTCGACGCTGGATGCGCAGTTCTCCATCAAGGAAATCGACATCGGCATGGCCGCCGATGTGGGCACCCTGCAGCGCCTGCCGCGCATCATCGGTGACGGCATGATGCGTGAGCTGGCCTATACCGGGCGCACCATCGAGGGCAACGAGGCCCAGCGCATCGGTCTGGTCAATCGCACCTTCGACAGCCCCGAGGCGCTGCTCGATGGGGTGATGGGCATTGCCCGCGAGATTGCCGCTAAATCCCCGATTGCCGTGCGCGGCACCAAGGAGATGATCCGCTATATGCGCGATCACCGGGTCGATGACGGCCTCGAATATATCGCCACCTGGAATGCCGCCATGCTGCAGTCGGTGGACCTGCGGGTGGCCATGGCCGCCCATATGAGCAAGCAGAAGCCGGAGTTTGCCGACTGATGCCGTCCTTCCCAGTGTATGACCGAGCAGCGCGGGAGGCGCATTAACCCATGGCTTCTGGCGTAAGTTCCCTCAGTCTGGTTCGCGATGAGCTCTTCACCACCATGGAAGAGGCGGAGTCGAGCCTCGAACAGTTTATCGCCGACCGCCACAACGGCAGCCTGCTGCAGCAGGCGGTGGAAAGCCTGCATCAGGTGCGCGGCACCCTCAACCTGATCGAGTTGGCCGGTGCCGAGATGCTGGCCCAGGAAGTGCTGGACCAGGCCACCGATATCCCGACCGGTGCCGGCAACGAGCGTGACACCCAGTTGGCTGCCCTGAGCAATGCCCTGCATGTGCTGCGCCGTTACCTGGAAAACGTCGAGGTCCACCGCCAGGAAATGCCGGAGCTGCTGTTGCCGGCGATCAACGACCTGCGTCAGGCCGGTGGCCAGGCCCCGCTGGCGGAGAGCTTTTTCTTCAGCGTACGCCTCGATCACCCGCGCCCGCACATGGCGCCGGTGGCTCTGGATGGCGCCGCCAAGGAGGGGGAAGGGCGACGCCTGCGGCATATGTACCAGGTCGGTCTGCTGGGCTTTATCCGCGAGCAGAACATCCAGGCCAGCCTCAAGCTGATGGGCCGCGCCCTGGGGCGCCTGGACAGCCTGTTCGCCAATGAGCCCCGCGGCCGCCTGTGCTGGGTGGCTGCCGCCGCCATCGAGGCCCAGCTGGAGGGCCAGTTGCTGCCGCGCAAGGCGCGCAAGCAGCTGTTCTCCCGTATCGACCGTGAGCTCAAGCAGTTGCTGGCCAACAGCCAATACGAAGCCCCGCGCAATCTGCTCAAGGAGCTGCTGTATCTGGTGGCCCTGGCCGATACCCGGGGCGAGCGGGTAACCCCGATCCGCGAGATTTTCGCCCTGACCTCGCTGCCCTTTACCGATCACCTGCTGGAAGCGGAATACCAGCGCCTGGCCGGCCCCGGGCAGGCGGTGATGCGCTCGCTGAGCGCGGCCATCCGTGAGGAACTGGCCAGCGTCAAGGACATGCTCGACCTGATCGAGCGTGGCACCCTTAATGCCGACAGCCTGGGCAATCTGCATGCCCTGCTTGGCAAGCTGAGCAAGACCCTGGGCATGGTCGGCCTGAGCTCGGCCGGCAACGCCCTGAATGCCCAGCTGTCCGTTGTCGGCGCCTGGCGCGAGGACAGCCCGCCACCGCCCCAGGAACTGCTCAAGCTGGCCGATGCCGTGCTCTATGTCGAAGGCATGGTCGCCAGCCTGGAAAAGGGCCAGGGTCGCGACAGCCGTCCGCCTCAGGCACAGCCGGGTAACGAGGCCGAGTCCTTCGCCCAGCACCAGCTTGCCGAAGCGCGAATCGTGGTGGTGGACGAGGCCCAGGCCGGCCTGGCCATGGCCAAGCGGGCGATCACCTCCTACCTGGAGTCGTCCGGCGAGCGCATGCACCTGTCCAATGTGCCCCTGAGCCTGCAGGCGGTGCGCGGCGGGCTGTGGTTCCTCGGCCAGGAGCGCGCCGCCATGCTGGTCGGCGCCTGTGCCGAGTACATCCAGAAGCAGATGTTCGATGCGCAGCAGATGCCCTCCGAGCAGATGCTGGAAACCCTGGCCGATGCCCTGAGCAGCCTGGAGTACTTCCTCGAAGGTGGTGCGGTGCTGCGTCCGGAAACCCAGCCCAGCGTGCTCGACCTGGCCGAGGAAAGCGTGCGCGCCCTGGGCATCCCGGTGGCCGCCTAGATGCTTGCGCGCTGGCAGCCCGCGTTGCTGGACGCGGCCCAGGCCGGCGGCTGGGCCCTGGTGCACTGCCAGCAGCAGTTTCTGGCTGACAGCAATGGCCTGTTGTTTCCCCGCGAGTGGCTGAAAAAGCAAGACCTGCCCATTCTGGCCGAGCATGGCCTGGGCCATTTCGATGGCGATGCGGTCTACCTGCTGGAGCTGCAGTATCCTGCCGAAATGCCGGGTTGTGGCTGGCAGAGCCTGCGCCACTTTATGTTGCAGGGCGATGCCGACAGCTTCCGCATGCTCGGCTATGCCACGCAGATCGGTACCTGGGCGCGTCAGCATCGTTTTTGCGGCAGTTGTGGCAGGCCCATGCAGGCTGTGCCGGGTGAGCGTGCCATGCACTGCCCGCCCTGCGAACTGCGCCACTACCCGCGACTGTCGCCCAGCATGATTGTCCTGGTGACTCGCGGTGATGAACTGCTGCTGGCCCGCTCGCCGCGTTTCGTGCCCGGGGTCTACAGCACCCTGGCCGGCTTCGTCGAGGCCGGGGAGTCGGTGGAGCAATGCGTGGTGCGCGAGGTGCGCGAGGAAGTGGGGGTCGAGGTCGGCCGCCTGCAGTACATCGGCAGCCAGGGCTGGCCGTTCCCCCATTCACTGATGCTGGGTTTCCATGCCGAGTACGCGGGTGGGGAGATCCGGATGCAGGTGGACGAGATCGAGGACGCCCAGTGGTTCAATGTGCACCAGCTGCCACCCCTGCCGGCCTCGCGCTCCATTGCCCGCTATCTGATCGACCTCTATGTGGCCCGCCGCCTGGGCCTGCCCGAACCAGCCCTGCATACATAAGCGGCCAATCACCGGCCGCTTGCGCTGCGCTTAAGCAAACCAGTGTTGCCAGGCCAGCCGGGCGGTCAGGGCCAATACCACCAGGATAAACACCGGGCGGATAAACTTCGAGCCGCCCTTGATGGCCGTGCGGGCACCGATAAAGGCGCCGGCCATCAGTGCCAGGCCCATGCTGATACCCAGCAGCCAGGCCACCTGGCCACTGACGACAAACACCATCAGGGCACAGGCGTTGCTGACGAAGTTCATGCTGCGTGCCACGCCGCTGGCGCGCAGCAGATCCAGGGGATAGAGCAGCAGGCTGCTGACGGTCCAGAAGGCACCGGTGCCAGGGCCGGCCACGCCATCGTAAAAACCCAGGCCCAGGCTTTGCGGCCACTGCCGCAGAGTGGCAATGGCTTGTTCGGATGGAACGCTTGTTTCGGGTGTGCGGCCAAACAGCAGATACAGGCCGCAGGCAAACACCACCGCCGGCAGCATCTGGTTCAGCCAGGCCGACGGCAGCCACTGGGCCAGGGCGGCGCCGAGCAGGGCGCCGATGGCCGTGCCGATCAGGGCATTACGCCATTGCCTGGGGTCGAACAGCTTGCGCCGGTAAAAGGTATAACTGGCCGTGGCCGAGCCGAAAGTGGCGCACAGCTTGTTGGTGCCCAGCACCAGATGCGGTGGCAGGCCGGCGGTGAGCAGGGCGGGAATGGTGAGCAGGCCGCCGCCCCCGGCGATGGCGTCGATAAAGCCGGCGGTAAAGGCCACCAGGGCCAGGATCGCCAGAATGCCGGGCTCCACGCCGAGCTCGGGAAAAAAGGGCATAAAAAAGACGTCCTGTGTCTGATTGTGCGGTGCCTGTGCTGTTCGTGGACAGGGCTGCTGCGCATAATGCCGGGGTTTTCAGCAATAAGGAATTGACGCGATGCAGTACCAGGGGCTGGCGTGGGTGTTGGCGCTGTTGGGCGTGCTGAGTTCGTTGATCGCCGCACGGATTCTGTTCAATCGCCACTGGTTTCTCGGCTGGCTGCGGGGTACCTGTGGCCTGGCCTTTGTCGCCCTGGCCGGGTTGATTGGCCTGCTGGCCTGGGATGTGTCCAGCTACCGGGCCTGGCCCCAGGAAAAGCCCCTGGCAACCCTGAGTTTCAAGGCCGAAGGCCCCTATTACCGGGTCGACCTGCTGCAGGGCGCAACCGAGCGCAGCGTGCTGCTGGAGGGGGACCTGTGGCAACTGGATGCGCGCTTTATGCGCTGGAAGGGCCTGGCCCAGCTGATCGGCCTGCAGCCTGGCTACCGTCTGGAGAAGCTGAGCGGGCGTTTTCTGTCCATCGAGCAGCAGAACCTGGCTCAGCGTACCCGTGTCGAACTGGCGCGCAGCCCCTACGGCGTTGATTTGTGGCGCTGGTTGCGTCTCGGCCAGCGCGACCTGTTTATCTTCGACGCCCAGGCCGGCCGGGTTACCTACCTGCCGATTGCCGATAATGCCGTCTACAGCATCAGCCTGACCCCCACGGGGCTGCTGGCCGAGCCGATGAACCAGGCCGCGCGGCAGGCCTTGCAGGACTGGCAGTAGCCATTTTCAACTGCCTGCTGGAACGTAAAAGGGACCCGAAGGTCCCTTTTTGCTGGCAGTGCTGGCTTAGGAGAGGAAGCCGCCGTCCACATTCAGCGCCACGCCGGTGGTGTAGCTGGAGGCCTCGCTTGCCAGGTACAGCACGGCGCCGGCCATCTCGCTGGGTGCGGCTACGCGCTTGAGCGGGATGCGCTGCAGGGCCAGGTTGAGAATGGCGTCGTTCTTGGTCAGGGCCGAGGCAAACTTGGTGTCGGTCAGGCCCGGCAACAGGGCGTTGCAGCGGATGCCGAACTGCGCGCATTCCTTGGCGAAGACCTTGGTCATGCTGATCACCGCAGCCTTGGTCACCGAGTAGATGCCCTGGAACTCGCCCGGGGAAACGCCGTTGATCGAGGCAACGTTGATGATCGAACCGCCCCCGTTCTGCTTCATCAGCTTGCCGCCCTCGATGGACATAAAGTAGTAGCCGCGGATATTCACATCGACGGTCTTCTGGAAGGCACCCAGGTCGGTGTCCAGCACGTTGCAGAATTGCGGGTTGGTGGCGGCGTTGTTGACCAGGATATCCAGGCGGCCGAATTTTTCCTTGATCTGCGCGAATACGTTAGCGATCTGCTCCATCTCGCCGATATGGCAGGCGATGGCGGTGGCCTGGCCACCCTCTGCGATGATGGCGTCGGCGACCTTCTGGCAGTCGTCGATCTTGCGGCTGGAGACGATCACATGGGCGCCCTGCTGGGCCAGCAGTTTGGCGATGGCTTCACCGATGCCGCGGCTGGCGCCGGAAACGAAGGCGATCTTGCCGTCGAGGTCGAACAGTTGGGTCTTGGACATGGGTTTTTCCTTTTAGGGTAAGGCCTGTTCGGCCGTTTACAGCTGTGATTTGTTGATGACCTGCAGGCTCATTTGCTCCAGCAGCTTGTTCATCTGCACAAACTGGGCGAAGCGCTTGTCCTGGGTCTGGCCGTGGTAGTAGCGGTAGTAGATCTGCTGCACGATGCCGGCCAGACGGAACAGGCCGTAGGTGTAGTAGAAATCGATGCTTGGGATCTGGATGCCGGCGCGTTCGGCGTAATAGTCGGCGAACTCCTGGCGGGTCAGCATGCCGGGGGCGTTGCTGGGCTGGCGGCGCATCAGTTGTACCGGTGCCGGGTCGGCGGCCTCGATCCAGTAGGCCAGGGTGTTGCCCAGGTCCATCAGCGGGTCGCCAATGGTGGTCAGCTCCCAGTCCAGCACGCCGATGATCTCGCTCGGGTTCTGCGGGTTGAGGATAACGTTGTCGAAACGGTAGTCGTTATGCACGATGCCGGGCTTGGCGTGGTCGGCCGGCATCTTGTCGCGCAGCCAGGCCTTGACCGGCTCCCACAGTGGCGCATCGGGGGTCAGGGCTTTCTCGTAGCGATCGCTCCAGCCACTGATCTGGCGCCCGACATAGCCCTCGGGTTTGCCCAGATCACCCAGGCCGCAGGCCTGGTAGTCGACGTTGTGCAGTTCGACCATCTTGTCGATAAAGCTCTTGCACAGTGCGCGGGTCTGCTCGGGGCTGAAGTTCAGCTCGGCCGGCATATCCGAGCGCAGGATGATGCCGTTGACCCGCTCCATCACATAGAACTCGGCGCCGATCACCGATTCGTCGGTGCAGTGCACATAGGCTTTCGGGCAATAGGGGAAGCCGGCGTTGAGCTGGTTGAGGATGCGGTACTCGCGGCCCATGTCGTGGGCCGACTTGGCCTTGTGGCCAAAGGGCGGCCGGCGCAGCACCAGTTCCTTTTCCGGGTATTCGAGTAGATAGGTCAGGTTCGAGGCGCCGCCGGGAAACTGGCTGATCCGTGGTTCGCCGGTCAGGCCGGGGATATGGGCCTTGAGATAGGGGTCGATCACCGCGACATCGAGCTCTTCGCCTGCGCGGATGCGGGTGGACTGGTCGGTAAGCGCCATGTTTATCCCTTCTGCTTATGATGGGTGCCCAAGATTATTGGCTAATCTAATGCTGCTGTCTGTCGCCCTCAAGCGCCACGGGCCTTTATAGGCCGGGGTGTTGCAGCACAATCAGGCTGCCTGATGGGGCCTGCTGCGGGTGCTGCAGGTATAAAAAAACCGGAGTCCAGGACTCCGGTTTTTTGTGCAACGGTGCTGCCTGAGCGGCTTAAACCGGGAACAGTTCGCCCAGTTTCATGGCCAGCATCATGTCGCCTTCGGCGCGCAGCTTGCCGGCCATAAAGGCCTGCATGCCGTCGGTTTCACCGCTGGTGATGCCTTTCAGGGTTTCGGTGTCCATGATCAGGGTCACGTTGGCGTTGGCGTTGTCGCCTTTTTCAACGGCGCAGGTGCCGTCCTTGACGATCAGGGCGTAGTTCTCGCCGTCTTCGATATTGAACTGGAACACCAGGTCCAGGCCGGCAGCGGCGCTGGCGTTGAACTTGGACTGCATGCTGGTGACGATGTCTGCAACGCTCATGATGTCTTCCTTTGTTTTCAGGTTTTTCTAGCGCCCGTATGGGAGCGGTGGGCCGGTACTCAGCGATAGGTGATGAGTTCCGGCGCCTTCAACAGCTGAAGATGCACATGGCTGTTGAAGGAAGCCAGGCTCACTTGGCTGCCGCGAAACTTCAGGCAGCTTAGTGAGGTATTGACGATTTGCCAGTTCAGCTCGAACGCCTGGGCCGGGGCGATGCCGGTAATCAGGTGGAGCAGGGCAGTAATGGTGCCGCCCGATGTGAACACGGCGATATTCTGCTTGCTGTCGGCCTGGTTCAACAGGCGTTCAAGGCCGCTCTGTACCTGCTCGACAAAGGCCTGCCAACTCTGCAGGTTGGGTTGCTCATACTCGCCACTGATCCAGCGGCCGATCAGTTTGGCGAACAGGCGCTGGAACTCGGCTCGGTTCTGCGCGCCATTGCGCAGCACGTGCAGGGCTTCGGGTTCTTCCGGCAGGAGGTCGGGCAGCAGTGCACGCACCACCGCGTCGGCATCGAATTCGTTGAAGGCCGGGTCGATTTCCAGTGCGGGTACCGCGATATTGGCGGCGCTCAGTTGCTGCAGGGCGGCATTGGCCGTGTGCTGCTGGCGGCGCAAATTGCCACTGAGGCTGCGATCCAGGCGTGTGCCGAGGCTGGCCAGATGTTCGCCCAGTATTTCGGCCTGGCGAATACCGATGGGCGATAGCACATCGTAGTCATCGGCGCCGAAAGAGGCTTGGCCATGTCGGATCAGGTAGATGCTGCCCACGTGCGCAGGGGTTCCCGGTGCGGTGAAAGTCTGGCGAGGGTAGGGGTAACCCCAGGCCGCTGTCAACGGAAAAACATACGCTTGTTTGAATTGTTTGAGTGGGCGGATGGATGGTCCTGCTCGCTGGCCGATCCCACCTGGGCTGGGTATGCTTGGTCCCTTGCCGGGGCCGGATCACGGGCGCCACCATCGGAACAAGGGAGAGGTCAGTGGAGTTTTTTGCCGAGTACATAGGGTTTCTGGCCAAGACGGTGACCCTGCTGGTTGCCGCCGTCGTGCTGCTGGTAACGGTTGCCGCCGTGCGCGGCAAGGGGCGTGCTGTGCATGGCCAGTTGCAGGTGAGCAAGCTCAACGATTTCTATAAGGCGTTGCACCAGCGCCTGGAACAGTCGGTACTGGACAAGGATCAGCTCAAGGCCGCGCAGAAGGCCGAAGCCAAGGCCGCCAAGCAGGAGAAGAAGGCCGGCAAGCATAAACCCCGGGTCTATGTGCTGGACTTTGATGGCGATATCAAGGCCTCGGCCACCGACCAGCTGCGCCATGAAATCACCGCGTTGCTGAGCCTGGCCAGCCCCGAGGATGAAGTGGTGCTGCGCCTGGAAAGCGGCGGTGGCATGGTCCACAGTTATGGCCTGGCCGCCTCGCAGCTGGCGCGTATCCGCCAGGCCGGCGTACCGCTGACCGTGTGCATTGACAAGGTCGCCGCCAGTGGTGGTTACATGATGGCCTGCATCGGCGAGAAGATCATTGCCGCCCCCTTCTCCGTGCTCGGCTCCATCGGCGTGGTGGCGCAATTGCCCAATGTGCACCGCTTGCTGAAGAAACATGCGATCGATTTCGAGGTGCTTACTGCTGGCGAATACAAGCGTACCCTGACCGTATTCGGTGAAAACACCGATAAGGGCCGGGAGAAGTTCCAGGAGGACCTGGAAACCACCCACGAGTTGTTCAAGGGCTTCGTGGCCCGCTACCGGCCGCAACTGAATATCGACGAAGTGGCCACCGGCGAGGTCTGGCTGGGCCTGGCGGCGCAGGACAAGCATCTGGTCGATCAGCTCGGCACCAGTGATGAGTACCTGGCCGAGCGGGCCAGGTCGGCGGAGCTGTTCCACCTGCATTTCGTGCAGAAGAAGTCCCTGCAGGAGCGCGTTGGCCTGGCCGCCAGCACCGCCCTGGATCGCTTCGCCCTGACCTGGTTGAGCCGCCTGAACCAGCAGCGTTTCTGGTAAGGGCCCCATAACAGAGGATCACTATGAACAGTTTCAGTGCATTGCAGGCCCGGGAAAATGCCGCGGGCCAGTTCGAACAGGTGGTGGTGCAGCGCCAGATCGATGACCTGCCAGCGGGTGATCTGCTGATCCGGGTGCGTTATTCCTCGCTCAATTACAAGGATGCCCTGTCGGCCAGCGGCAACCGTGGCGTCACCCGGCAGTTTCCCCATACCCCCGGTATCGATGCTGCCGGGGTGGTCGAAGCATCGGCCGTGGCCGAGTTCAGTGTCGGCGATGAGGTGATCGTCACCGGCTATGACCTGGGCATGAACACGGCGGGCGGTTTTGGCCAGTACATCCGCATTCCCGCCGCCTGGGCACTCAAGCGCCCACAGGGCTTGTCCCTGCGCGAGGCCATGATCCTCGGCACGGCCGGGCTGACCGCGGCGCTCTGCGTCGACAAACTGGAGCAGGCCGGTGTCAGCCCCGATGCCGGGCCCATTCTGGTCACCGGCGCCAGCGGCGGTGTGGGCAGTGTGGCGGTGGCCCTGCTGACCCGTCTGGGTTACAGCGTCAGCGCGGCCACGGGCAAGGTCGAGCAGGTCGAGTTCCTCAAGTCCCTGGGGGCTAAAGAGGTGATCGAGCGCAGCCAGTTGCTCGAAGGCGGCGAGCGGGCGTTGCTCAAGGAGCGCTGGGGTGGTGCGGTGGACTGCGTGGGTGGCGACATCCTGGTCAATGTACTCAAGTCCCTGCGCTATGGTGCCAGCGCGGCCTGCTGCGGCCTGACGGCCGGGGTGGCGCTGAATGCCAGCGTATTGCCCTTTATCCTGCGCGGGGTAAACCTGTTGGGGGTGGATTCGGTGGAGCTGCCGCTGGTGGTCAAGGCGTCCATGTGGGACAAGCTGTCGCTGCAGTGGAAGCTGGATCTGCAGCCCCTGGTGACTGAGGTGAGCCTGGCGCAACTGCCTGAGGCCATCGCGCGGATTCTTGCCGGCCAGCAGGTGGGCAGGGTGCTGGTCAATCTGGGTTGATCCGCTGGGCGCTTGTGAAGGCGCGGTTTCTGGGGCATGATCGAGTGGATTGGAATTTTATTCTAGTTTGCCGAGGTCCTCATGCGTCGCGCCCTGATCAAATATGGCACCCGCTTTATGCTTGCCCTGCTGGCGTTTATGGCCCGGCACCCGCTGCTGCATGGGCTGTCTGGGCGGGTGAGCCGCTACCTGGCCAGCCAGGCCGTGCAGCGCAAGAACCTCAGGCCCACGACGCAACTGGCCGAACTGGGCCGCCTGTGGCAGCGCTCGTTTCCATCCGCGCAGCAGGTGCCCATCGAGGGTATCAGCGGCACAACCCTGATTGGCCAGATCCATACCCGTTGCCCTTTACGGGGCAGCGGCGACCTGCAGGCCTGTCAGCGAATGATGGAGTTCGATCGCGAGGTGTTACGCCAGGTCGGTGGGCAGTTTGTCGTGTTGCAGTCCCAGGCCAGCCCCGGCGTCAGCCATTGCCGCGTGGCCATGCGTCTGGCCGGGCAACCGATGGATGACCTGCCGGGCATCATTGCTGCCACTCAGGTCGAGTGACCTCCCTATTGCTTAACCCAAGGAGCCCCATGGCCCGTCGTTCCCGTAAAGACGAGATTCTTCAGGCCGCCCTGGCCTGTATCAGTGAAGTGGGTGTGGATGCCACCACCATCGAGATGATCCGCGACCGCTCCGGTGCCAGCATCGGCAGCCTCTATCACCACTTTGGCAACAAGGAGCGCATTCTGGCTGCCTTGTATATGGCCGGCACGGCGCAGTACGCCGAGTTGCTGGAGGCGGGTTTTGCCAGGGCCGACAGCGCCGAGGCCTGCGTCAGGTTACTGGTGACCAGCTATATCGACTGGGTGGCGGCCAACCCCGACTGGGCCCGGTTTATTCTGCATAGCCGTGCCCGGGTCGAGGCCAGCGAGATGGGGAGTGAGTTGCGCGAAGCCAATCAGCGTCACTATGGGCGCATCTACCAGGCGCTGGATGGTTACCGGGAGCAGGGGCTGTTCAAAGCCATGCCGGTGGACTGCTTTGCTTCGCTGATCATCGGTCCGACCCACGATTTTGCTCGCAACTGGCTGGCGGGGCGTACCCGCACCCAGTTGGCCGATTGCCGTGAGCTGTTCGCCCAGGCGGCCTGGGACAGCGTAAAGGCGGAGTAAGCCAGGCACTGGCTTACTTGGGGCTCGTTGCTGGCCCGTAATTCGTCATAAAAAAGCCCCGCCTATCCAGCGATAGGCGGGGCTTTTTACCTTGAGTCGTCAGGCGCGGCGGCGGAACAGCGGCTGCGGCTGGTCAGCGGAGGCCTGGTAGACCTCGCTGAATTCCTCGAAGGCCTTGAGGGCATCGACCGGGTCCTTGTCCGCGCGCAGGGCAAAGGCATCGAAGCCCACGCGCAGGTAGGAGAACAGCTGGTCGCGCAGCACATCACCGATGGCCCGTATTTCACCCTTGTAGCCATAGCGGGTGCGCAGCAGATAGGCGGTGGAGCAGTGGCGGCCGTCGGTAAAGGCGGGGAAGTTCAGCGCGATCACCTGGAAGTTGTCCAGCTGATCGGCGATTTCCTCGATTTCCTCACCGGCGTCAAGCCACACGCCCAGGCCGCCATCGCGGGCCTTGAGCGCGGTGCTGTGTTCGACCCACAGGGCCAGCGGTACGATCAGGTCGTCACAGTTGGACAGCTGGTCCAGGGTGGTGTCCTTGGGCAGCAGGTGCCAGGTTTCGTCCAGGATCTGGCCGTTCTTAATGATTCGCTGCATATACACGCTCCTTGAACGGGTCGACACCGATACGACGGAAGGTGTCGAGGAAGCTTTCCTCTTCGCTGCGCTGCTCGACGTAGACCTGGATGATCTTCTCGATGACATCGGCCATGTCGGCTTCGGCGAAGGAGGGGCCGAGGATCTGCGCCAGGCTGGCGTCACGGCCGGCGCTGCCGCCCAGGGAGACCTGGTAGAACTCCTGGCCCTTCTTGTCCACGCCGAGAATGCCGATATGGCCAACGTGGTGGTGACCGCAGGCGTTCATGCAGCCGGAGATGTTCAGGTCGATGTCACCGATGTCGAACAGATAGTCCAGATCATCGAAACGGCGCTGAATAGCTTCGGCAATCGGGATCGACTTGGCATTGGCCAGGGAGCAGAAGTCGCCGCCCGGGCAGCAGATGATATCGGTAAGCAGACCCACGTTCGGCGTGGCGAAACCGTTTTCACGCAGCTCGCCCCACAGGGTGAACAATTGCTGCTGCTCGACATCGGCGAGGATGATGTTCTGGTTATGGCTGTTACGCACTTCGCCAAAGCTGTAGCGATCAGCCAGGTCGGCGATGGCATCGAGCTGCTTGTCGGTGACATCACCCGGCGCCACGCCGGTGGGCTTGAGCGACAGGGTCACGGCCACATAGCCGGGCTGCTTGTGCGCCACAGTGTTGCGCTGACGCCAGCGGGCAAAACCCGGGTGCTGGGCATCCAGCGCGGCCAGTTCGGTGTCCTGGTCGCTCAGGGCCTTGTACGCCGGGTCGATAAAGTGGGCGGCCACCCGAGCCACTTCGGCCTCGGTCAGGGTGGTGGGGCCGTCTTTCAGGTGGGCGAATTCGGCATCGACGCGCTGGGCGAAGACGTCCGGGCCCAGGGCCTTGACCAGGATCTTGATGCGCGCCTTGTACTTGTTGTCGCGACGGCCATAGCGGTTGTACACGCGCAGAATGGCGTCGAGGTAGCTGATCAGGTGCTGCCAGGGCAGGAACTCGTTGATAAAGCTGCCAACGATCGGGGTGCGGCCCAGGCCGCCGCCCACGGAGACGCGAAAGCCCAGCTCACCGGCGGCATTCTTCACCGCTTCCAGGCCGATATCGTGCACCTCGATGGCGGCGCGGTCGCTCACGGCACCGTTGACCGCGATCTTGAACTTGCGTGGCAGGTGGGTGAACTCGGGGTGGAAGGTCGACCACTGGCGGATGATTTCGCACCAGGGGCGCGGATCGACGATCTCGTCCTTGGCCACACCAGCAAACTGGTCGGTGGTGGTGTTGCGGATGCAGTTGCCGCTGGTCTGGATGGCATGCATCTGCACGGTGGCCAGCTCGGCCAGAATGTCCGGCACATCTTCCAGGTCCGGCCAGTTGAACTGCACGTTCTGCCGGGTGCTGATATGGGCGTAGCCCTTGTCGTAGTCGCGGGCAATCTTGGCCATCATGCGCACCTGGGCCGAGGACATCAGGCCATAGGGCACGGCGATGCGCAGCATGGGGGCGAAACGCTGGATATACAGGCCATTTTGCAGGCGCAGCGGGCGGAATTCCTCGCCGGAAAGTTCACCAGCCAGGTAGCGGCGGGTTTGATCGCGGAACTGCTTGACGCGGTCCTCGACGATTTTCTGGTCGTACTGGTCGTATACGTACATGGAGTGTCCTGTTATCAGGCTGCTTATCGAGCCTGCATGGGCCCGTTACAGCAAATCTGCGCGCACGGCCGCGCACCCCTGGCGGAGCCGGAGGAAGATATCAGTTCAGGGTTATGCGCAAAAGTGATGTTTCAATATATGGAAAGAACTTAAAGCGATAAGAACGCGCCGTTGAATAACAGCTGCCTTGAGAAAGGTGCCTGGCTGGTCTTAACTGAGCAGGCGTTCCAGCATAAATACAACAAAGGAGGAGCCCATGACCGACCATAGCGAGTCCCAGCAGCCTGACAGTGCTGCCGATGCCAAGGCAATCTTTGCCCTGATCCTGATCGTCGTCGCCACCGCGGTGTTCTGGGTTAGTCAGCAGTAACCCGACGCTCGCACTAGACTGGGGTCGGCAGTGCACAGGTGCTGTCGGCCCCTTGCCATTTTCAGTAGCAGATGAGCGGCCCTGCCAGGCTCGGGTTTAGCTATATAATCCGCACCGCTTTCGCGGAGGTGCGTGTGTCCCGATCCATTCTTTGCAGCATCCTGCTGCTGTTCAGCCTGATGCTGCCCTGGCAGAGCCAGGCTCAGAGCATTGCACCTGCCTCCGTGGTGTTTCTCAACCCCGGTTTCTCCGGCGAACCTTTCTGGGTGGGCTATAGCGACTTTATGCAGGCCGCTGCGGCGGATCTTGGTGTAAAGCTGACCATCGTCTACGGCGAGCGCGACCCCCAGCGTATTCTGGCCAATGCCCACGCCGTGCTGGCTGGCCCTGAACTGCCGGACTACCTGATCTTTGCCAACGAGATGTACCTGGGGCCTGAACTGTTGCGCCTGTTCGCTGACACGCCGGTCAAGCTGTTTGCCCTGCACAGCACCCTGACCCCTGAGCAGCGTGAGTTGATTGGTGGCCCGCGTGAGCAATACCCCAACTGGATCGGAAGCCTGGTGCCCAATGACGAGGAGGGCGGTTACCTGATGGCCAAGGCCCTGTTCGCCAAGGCTGGTCCAGGACCCACCAATCTGCTGGCTTTCTCTGGTGTCCGCCATACGCCATCGGCCACGTTGCGTGAGGTTGGGCTACGGCGCGCTCTGGCCGAATACCCGCAGATCAGGCTGCAGCAACTGGTATACGGCGAATGGAAACGCCAGCGTGCCTATGAGCAGGCCCTGCAGTTGCTGCAGCGTTATGAGCATGTGCGCCTGGTCTGGTCGGCCAATGACGAAATGGCTTTCGGCGCCATGCAGGCCGCAGTGGAACTGGGCAAGCAGCCGGGGTGGGATATTTTCTTTAGCGCACTGAACAATTCCGCCGAGGTGTTTCAGGCGCGCATACGCGGCGATATCGATGTGCTGGTCAGCGGCCATTTCACCCTCGGCGCCTGGGCGCTGGTGATGCTGCATGATCATTATGCCGGTGAGGATTTTGCCAGCCGCGGCAGTGTGGACAGGGTGGCCAAACTATTCACCCTGGTGGATGAAAATCAGGCTGCGATTCTGCAGAAGCGTATTGAGCGCAAGGGCTACGGTATCGATTTCCGCCATTTCAGTGCGGTGTATCAGCCGCAATTGCGCGATTACGCCTTTTCCATAGACGCCATGCTGCGTTAGCCGATACCGGCAAAGTGCAGTACCACCCTGACCACCGCATAGATGGTCAACACGAACACGCCGGTAAACAGCACCCCCAGGATAATAAAGTGACTCGGCTTACCCCGGCTGAAGTCGCGGCTGCGATTCTTGCCACTCTGTACCCCCAATGCAGCAGCCAAGACGCTCTGCAGCATTTCCTTGAGGGTCAGCGGCTTGTCATTCTGTTCTTCGTCCATTGTTCACCTGCCGATTGATGAATGGCGCCGGACAGATCGCGCCAGGCTTTCCTGCAGCCTAGCCCAATGTGCAGGCGCTAAGCCATGGCACCTTGGCCCAGTGGTTATGATGCGGGTCAGGCTTATTGGAAAATAATTCTAGAAATATATTCTAGTGCCTCTATACTGGCTCGGCGCGCGTTTTTTCTCAGCCACTTTCCATAGGAACAGCCAATGAGCCAGACCCTAGCCTTGTACCAGTCCCTCGGCGCGGAGCAGTTCAGCGCCGGTGTAGCCCAGTTAGCCCCGTATTTCGCCACCATTCAGGCCAGGTTTATCGAACTGCGCCCGGGCTATGCTGAAGTAACCTTCGCCAAGCGCCGCGAGGTGCTCAACCATATCGGCACCGTACATGCCATTGCCCTGTGCAACGCCGCCGAACTGGCTGCCGGCACCATGACCGACGCCTCCATTGCCAAGGGGCATCGCTGGATTCCCAAGGGTATGACGGTGGAGTACCTGGCCAAGGCCGATGGCGATATCCGCACGGTGGCCGATGGCAGTGCAATTGATTGGAGCGCGACGGGCGAGTTGCGGGTGCCGGTGCAGGCCTATGTCGGCGACAAACCGGTATTTCGCGCCGATATCACCATGTATGTCAGCCAGGCCTGAGTGCCGGGAGGTGAACATGACGCTTGATGACGGCACATACAGATGGGCCAGCCTCTGGTTGCTGCTACTGATCCTGGCGGCCACTGCCAGCATGGAGAGCGCCATCGCCGAGCAGCACCCCCTGTCTGCAGAGATTCAGCGTGGGCGCTATCTGGTGATCACCAGTGGTTGTAATGACTGCCATACGCCGAACTATCCGGAGTCTGGCGGCCAGGTCGACGAGCAGCTCTGGCTGACCGGCAGCGCGCTGGGCTGGCGCGGCCCTTGGGGCACCACCTATGCCAGCAACCTGCGCCAGGTGGTGCAGCGGGTCAGCGAAGATCAGTGGCTGAGCCACGCCCGCAATACGTGGCGGCCGCCCATGCCCTGGTTCAATCTGCGTGACATGGCGGATGCCGATCTGCTGGCGATCTATCGCTATATCCGCCAGCTGGGGGATGCAGGGGAGGCTGCACCGGTGTATGTGCCGCCGGATCAGGAACCGGCTGGGGTCTATGTGCAGTTTCCGCCAGCGCCCTGAGTCCAGGCCTTTAGCCTGGGGTCGCCTGATTGCGCTTGCTGCGTAGTTGGGCGGCGCGGGCGCGCAGCTGGCCGCAGCCACCGTCGATATCCTGACCGGCGGAATTGCGCACCTTGGTCAGCACGCCGCGGCTGTGCAGATAACGGACGATCTGCACGATGCGCTCACCTTCCGGGCGCTGGAATTCATCGGCCTCCAGGCTGTTGTAGGGGATCAGGTTCATGATCGCGTACTTGCCCTTGAGCAGGCGCAGGATGCCGTCCATCTCATCCGGGCTGTCGTTGATGCCCTTGAGCAGGGTCCACTGGTACTGGATCGGGTAGTCGATCTGCCGGGCATAGCGCTCGCCCAGTTCCACCAGCTCCTCGGGATCGATGCGCGGGGCGCGCGGCAACAACTGCTGGCGCAGTTCGGCATCGGTGGTATGCAGCGAAAGCGCCAAGGCCGGCTTGATGCGTTGCTCTGGCAGACGCTCGAACACCCGCGGGTCGCCTACGGTTGAGAACACCAGATTGCGTTGGCCGATACCGCCATCGGTGCCGAGCAGGTCGATTGCATCCAGCACGTTGTCGAGGTTATGTGCCGGCTCGCCCATGCCCATGAATACCACTTTCTTCACTGGGCGAAAGCGTCGGGCCAGGGCCACCTGGGCGACGATTTCGGCGGTTGAGAGCTGGCGCAGCAGGCCGCTCTTGCCGGTCATGCAGAACACGCAGCCCACCGCGCAACCGACCTGGCTGGACACGCACAGGCCGCCCCTGGGCAGCAGCACGCTTTCCACCATCTGCTTATCGGCCAGCTCCACCAGCAGGCGTGCCGAGCCGTCCTGCGCCGGGTGTTCGCTGCTCAAACGGGCCAGGCTGTCCAGCTCGGCGCTCAGTTGGGGCAGGGCATTGCGCACGGTCAGGGGCAGAAAGTTCTCGGTTTTCTGGTGGCGTGTGCCGGTATCCAGAGGTTTGCCTTGCAGCCAGGCACGGCTGATCCGCCCGATATGCATGGGTTTGGCGCCGAGCTCGGCAAGTCGCTGGTGGAATTCTTCGATCTGCATGGGGCGCGCATGCTACCACCGGCCAGGGCCGGGGCGTAGGGCTGCGCATGGGAAAGCGCCTGGCGGTGCTAGGGTTATGGCGCGATCACCAGCCAGACCTGGGCATCGAAGGGCAGCCTGCCCTGGCTGGCAGCCGGTAGATAGCGAGGCAGTTCGGCATGGCTGCCCACCAGCACCTTTTCCACCGATACGGCCGTCAGTTCATAGCCGGCCTGTTGCAGGCTGGTGCTTATATGCTGCAGGACATCGTTTTGCAGCAGTAACTGGGCGACCAGCTGGTTGTTGCGGCCATCCTTGGCGGCGCCTTGCACGGCATCCCAGTGCGGGGAAGCGGCCGCTGCCTGGAGCAGGGCGTCGAGTAGCCAGGGGTACTGCAGCAGTCGGCCGAGAAATATCGATTGCGGCCGCCGGGGCGCAAGGCTTAGGCCCTGATCCAGCAGCTCTTGCAAATGCCTGGGCGAGACTGCGCAATCCTGGGCGGCACGCACCCGCAGGCTGGCGCCGCCGGCGGCGCTTTCCAGGCTGGCCACGCAGTCGGTCTCGCGCAGTTGATACAGCGTCTCGGCGCTGGCAGGCGCGCCGGTAAGCCATAGGCCAAGCATAAGCATGCCCAGGGCGGTGGAGCGCAAGGCCTTGCGCGGTGGCCGATCAGTTGGCGGCCAGTGCATCTATCTGTTTCAGGCGAATGATGATGCGGCCGTACTGCTGGTTGCGCACTTCGATAAAGCCATCCTCGCTTATCTTGGTCACAGCGCCGCCTATGGCCTGGCCATTGACGTAGAACATCAGGCCTTTGTTCTCCTTCAGGCTCATTTCCAGCAGCTCTCGGTAGGCCTGCAGGCTGGCCTTGTCGCGGTCGCCGGCCAGGGCATTGTCCAGCGGCGCCAGTTGCAAGGCCGCCAGCAGGGCGAGCGGTAGCAGTGCGTAGCGGTTCATGGTGAAGCCTCCCAGGGGTTGTTTGGGTCAGGCACAAGCATAGAGGCTGATTGGCGTTTCGCTTGGCCAGGCGCGCCGGACTTGTTGCCGGGATGGTCGCACGCCCATACTTGCACTTTGATTGGCCTGACCTGCTGTGCGGAGCGTCGTATGAAGTTTATCCACCAACGCGAACACCTGAACGAGGACGATATCGTTGTGATCGAGTGTTCGCAGACCTGCAATATTCGCCTGATGAACGATGCGAACTTTCGCAGCTTCAAGAACGGTGGTCGGCACAGCTACCACGGCGGCGCCTTCGACAAGTTTCCGGCCAAGATCACCGTACCCAGCAGCGGCTTCTGGAATATCACCATCGACACCGTGACCCGTCGCCCCATCAGCGTGACGCGTAAGCCGACGCTCAAGCACTCGATCAAGATTATCCGCCGCTCCAGTTCCAGCTTCAGCTAAGCATCAGCTGCAAAGCAAGAGGCCCGCTAAATAGCGGGCCTCTTGCTTTGCGCAGGTCAGAGTTAGGGAAGCTCTGAAAAAGCCGTCATTCTCGCGTAGTCTGCAATCCAGACTGCGCGAGTTTTCTGTGCTCCCGCCTTCGCGGGAGCGACGGTAAATGGCTTTTTCAGACCATCCTTAGCTGTCGTAGCCCAGATTCGGCATCAGCCAGCGCTCGCTGATGGCGATATCCTGACCCTTGCGCTTGCTGTAGCTCTCGACCTGGTCCTGATCCACCTTGCCCACGGCAAAGTACTGCGCCTCGGGGTGGGCGAAGTACCAGCCGGATACGGCTGCCGCCGGGAACATGGCGTAGTGCTCGGTGAGGAACACGCCGCTCTTGCCGGCCTTGTTGTAGTCGGCCGCAGGGTCGAGCAGCTTGAACAGCGTGCCTTTCTCGGTGTGGTCCGGGCAGGCCGGGTAGCCGGGGGCCGGGCGGATGCCCTTGTACTGCTCGCGGATCAGCGCTTCGTTGTCGAGCTGCTCGTCTGCCGCGTAACCCCAGTACTCCTTGCGCACGCGTTCGTGCAACCACTCGGCGCAGGCTTCGGCCAACCGGTCGGCCAGGGCCTTGACCATGATGCTGTTGTAGTCGTCGCCCTTGTCCTGGTAAGCCTTGGCCACCTCCTCGGCGCCGATACCGGCGGTGGTGATAAAGCCACCGACATAGTCGGTCTTGCCGCTTTCCTTCGGCGCGACGAAGTCGGCCAGCGACAGGTTCGCTTTGCCATCGGGCTTGATGCTCTGCTGGCGCAGGTAGTGCAGGGTGGCCAGGGGCTTGCCGTCGTCGCCGTAGACTTCGATATCGTCATGCGCCACCTGGTTGGCCGGCCAGAAGCCGAAGACGGCACGGGCCTTGATCAGCTTCTCATCGAGCAGTTTGTTCAGCATGGCCTGGGCGTCGTTGAACAGGCTGGTGGCCGCTTCACCCACCACTTCGTCGGTGAGGATACGCGGGTACTTGCCGGCCAGGTCCCAGGAGATAAAGAAGGGCGTCCAGTCGATGTACTCGGCCAGCTCGCGCAGGTCGATATCCTCCAGCACCTGCACGCCGGTGAAGCTTGGCTTGGGGGCGAGGTAGGTGGACCAGTCGAAGTCCGGTTTGTTGGCAATGGCCTCGGCGTAGGAGAGACGCTCGGTGCGTGAGGCGCGGGCGGAGGTGCGTTCGCGCACCACCGCATAGTCTTCGCGGGTGTTGCGCACAAACTCGGACTTGAGCTCTTTGGACAGCAGGCTGGTGGCCACGCCAACGGCGCGCGAGGCGTCGGTGACATAGACCACCGCATCGTTCTGGTACTGCGGCTCGATCTTCACCGCCGTGTGGGCCTTGGAGGTGGTGGCGCCGCCGATCATCAGCGGTAGCTTGAAGCCCTGGCGCTGCATCTCCTTGGCCACGTGGACCATCTCGTCCAGCGAGGGGGTGATCAGGCCGGACAGTCCGATGATGTCGCACTTTTCGCTAATGGCGGTCTGCAGAATCTTCTCCGCCGGCACCATTACGCCCAGGTCGACGATGTCGTAGCCGTTACAGCCCAGCACCACGCCGACGATATTCTTGCCGATGTCGTGCACGTCGCCCTTGACCGTGGCCATAAGGATCTTGCCCTTGGCCTCCGGCTTGTCGCCTTTCTCCGCCTCGATAAAGGGGATCAGGTGGGCCACGGCCTGCTTCATCACCCGGGCGGACTTGACCACCTGGGGCAGGAACATTTTGCCGGCGCCGAACAGGTCGCCCACGATGTTCATGCCGCTCATCAGCGGCCCTTCGATGACCTCGATGGGGCGCGCGCACTGCTGGCGGCATTCCTCGGTGTCCTCGACGATAAAGGCGGTGATGCCCTTGACCAGCGCGTGTTCCAGGCGCTTGTCCACCGGCAGCGAGCGCCATTCCTCGTTTTCCACTTCCTTGGCGGCGCCGTCGCCTTTGTACTTGTCGGCGATGGCCAGCAGCGCCTCGGTGGCGCCGTCGTGGCGGTTGAGCACCACGTCCTCGACCGCGTCGCGCAGCTCCTTGGGAATCTCGTCGTAGATCTCCAGTTGGCCGGCGTTGACGATGCCCATGGTCAGGCCGTTCTGGATCGCGTAGTAGAGGAACACCGAGTGAATGGCTTCACGCACCGGGTTGTTGCCGCGGAACGAGAACGACACGTTGGACACGCCACCCGAACTCAGGGCGAACGGCAGATGATCGCGGATATAGGCGCAGGCCTCGATAAAGTCCACGGCGTAGTTGTTGTGTTCCTCGATGCCGGTGGCGACGGCGAAGATATTCGGGTCGAAGATGATGTCTTCGGGCGGGAAGCCCACTTCGCCCACCAGGATGTCGTAGCTGCGCTGGCAGATCTCGCGCTTGCGCGCGGCGGTATCGGCCTGGCCCACTTCGTCGAAGGCCATCACCACTACGGCGGCGCCATAACGCTTGCACAGCTTGGCATGGTGCTTGAACTGCTCGACCCCTTCCTTCATGGAGATGGAGTTGACGATGCCTTTGCCCTGGATGCATTTCAGACCGGCTTCGATCACCTCCCACTTGGAGGAGTCGATCATGATCGGCACGCGGGAGATATCAGGCTCGCCGGCGATCAGGTTGAGGAAGCGCACCATGGCCGCCTGGGAGTCGAGCATGCCCTCGTCCATGTTGATGTCGATCACCTGGGCGCCGGCTTCCACCTGCTGCAGGGCGACTTCCAGCGCCTCGGTGTAGTTCTCCTCGCGGATCAGTCGGGCGAACTTGGCCGAACCGGTGATATTGGTGCGCTCGCCGACGTTAACGAAGAGGCTGTTGCGGTCGATGGTAAAGGGCTCCAGGCCCGACAGGCGGCAGGCCTTGGGAATATCGGGGATCACGCGCGGCGAGTACTTGGCCACCGCTTCGGCTATGGCCTGGATATGCGCCGGGGTGGTGCCGCAGCAGCCGCCGATGATGTTCAAGAAACCCGAGGCGGCGAATTCTTCCACTACCGCTGCCATCTCGGCGGGCGACTCGTCGTACTCGCCGAAGGCGTTCGGCAGGCCAGCGTTGGGGTGGGCGGAGACATGGGTATCGGCCTTGTTGGCCAGCTCTTCCAGGTAGGGGCGCAGATCGGCAGCGCCCAGGGCGCAGTTCAGGCCCACGGAGATGGGGTTGGCATGCCGTACCGAGTTCCAGAACGCCTCGGTGGTCTGTCCGGAAAGGGTACGGCCGGAGGCGTCGGTGATGGTGCCGGAGATCATGATCGGCAGCTCGAAACCCTGCTGCTCAAAGACTTCCTGCACGGCAAAGATCGCCGCCTTGGCGTTCAGGGTGTCGAAGATGGTCTCTATCAGGATCAGGTCGGCGCCGCCCTCGATCAGGCCGCGGGTGGCCTCGGTATAGTTTTCCACCAGCTCGTCGAAGCTGACGTTGCGGTAGCCGGGGTCATTGACGTCCGGAGAGATGGAGCAGGTACGGCTGGTCGGGCCTAGAACGCCTGCAACGAAGCGAGGGCGATCCGGGGTCTCCAGGGTCTTGGCGTCGGCCACTTCACGGGCCACGCGGGCACCGGCCAGGTTCAGCTCGTAGGCCAGCGACTCCATGCCATAGTCGGCCTGGGACACCTGGGTGGCATTGAAGGTGTTGGTTTCCAGAATGTCGGCGCCGGCATCCAGGTAAGCCTTCTCGATGGCGGCGATAATCTGCGGCTGGCTGAGCAGCAGCAGGTCGTTGTTGCCTTTTACATCGCTCGGCCAGTCGGCAAAGCGCTCGCCGCGGTAGTCGGCCTCTTCCAGCTTGTAGCTCTGGATCATGGTGCCCATGCCGCCGTCGAGGATCAGGATGCGTTCCTTCAGGGCTTGCTGAAGTGCTTGGAGGCGGGCGCTGCGATCGGACAGAGACATGGAGAGAACTACCTGGGACGCGTGAAAAAAGATGCGCGATGATAGCAAAGCTGCACGCTTTTGCAGTCCCACGGCAGTTTGCATGAATTCAGCTCATGTTACGGGGTTCGCTTATCCCTCGGCAGGCCCGCTAGACTCTGCGCTTCAGACGAATCAGGGATAGACCATGTATCGCCGCCTTATGCTTTGCGCGTGCCTGTTGTTCATCAGCCCGGCACTGCTCGCCGAGCCGGTTACCTACAGCCGCGATATTCAGCCGATCTTTACCCGGCACTGCGTGGCCTGCCATGCCTGTTATGACGCCCCCTGCCAGCTTAACCTGGGCAGTGCCGAGGGTATCGAGCGTGGCGCCCACAAGCTGCCGGTGTACGGTGGCACGCGCCCCCAGGCCCAGGTCACCACCCGTCTGACCCTCGATGCGCACTCGGCCGAGGCCTGGCGGCGCAAGGGCTTTTTCTCCGTGCTGGATGGCCAGGATCAGCAGGCCGCACTGCTGGCGCGCCTGCTGCAACTGGGGCACCAGACACCGCTTGCGGCCAATGCCAGACTGCCCGAGGAACTGGATATCGGCATCAAGCGAGATAACCAGTGCCCGCTGCCGGAAGAGTTCGATGCCTATGCGCGCAAGAACCCCATGGCCGGCATGCCCTTTGCCGTGACCGGGTTGAGCGAGGCCGATTACAGCACCCTGCAGCGCTGGCTGGCCCAGGGTGCGCCGCTGGATCGCCAGGCACTGCAACCCTCGGCGCTGGAGTTGCGCCAGATCAGCGACTGGGAGGCGCTGTTCAATGCGCCCGGGGCGCGCGAATCGCTGGTGGCGCGCTGGTTGTACGAGCACCTGTTTCTCGCCCATCTGCATTTTGCCGGCGGCGAGCCCGGGCATTTCTTTCAGCTGGTGCGCTCACGCACGCCCAGCGGCCAGCCGGTGGATGTGATCGCCACGCGCCGGCCCAATGATGACCCCGGCAGCCAGTTCCATTACCGCCTGCGCCCCGTCGAGGGGGTAATAGTGCACAAGACCCATATCACCTATGGGCTCAGTGCAAGCAAGCTGGCGCGGGTGCGCGAGCTGTTCTTCGCCAGTGACTGGGCGGTGGATGCGGTGCCGGGCTATGGCCTGCAGCGCCGCGCCAATCCCTTCGAGACCTTCGCGGCGATACCAGCCCAGGCGCGCTATCAATTTATGCTGGATAACGCCGAGTACTTCGTGCGCACCTTTATCCGCGGGCCGGTGTGCCGCGGGCAGATCGCCACCGACGTGATCCGCGACAACTTCTGGGTGATCTTCCAGGCCCCCGAGCACGACCTCTATCTCAGGGATGCAGCCTACCGTGAGCAGGCCACGCCGCTGTTGGCCATGCCCGGGCAGATCGACGGCATCGTCGACCTGCCGATGCTCTGGCGCAATTACCGCAGCAAGCGCAATCAGTACGAGGTGCTGCGCCAGCAGCGCTATGCCGAGGCACCCAGGCCGAGCTGGGCGCATATCTGGTCGGGCAACGACAATGCCCTGTTGAGCATCTTCCGCCAGCACGACAGCGCCTCGGTGCGCAAAGGCCTGATAGGCGAAATGCCGCAAACCCTGTGGTGGATGGACTATCCGCTGCTGGAGCGCACCTACTATCAGCTGGTGGTGAACTTCGATGTATTCGGCAATGTCTCGCACCAGGCACAAACGCGGCTGTATTTCGACCTGATCCGCAACGGCGCCGAGGTCAACTTCCTGCGCCTGATGCCGGCGCAAAGCCGCAAGGCCTACCTGAGCGACTGGTATCAGAACAGCGGCAAGCTCAAGCTCTGGCTCGACTATGCCCGAATCGACAGCCATACCCCCACGGCCCTGAGCCTGGAGGCGAAGGATCCCAAGCGGGACTTTCTGCAACGTCTGCTGGAACGCTATGGCAGCCTCAATGCGCGGCCTGACCCGATCAATCGCTGCGCTGGCGCCCACTGCCATCGCTCGGGCATTGACGCTGAGCTGCAAGCAGTGGAGCAGAGCCTGAGCCGTTTGGCCGCAAGGCCAGCCGCCAGCCTCAGGGTGATCCAGCAGCTGCCCGAGGCGACACTGCTGCGTATCGAGCTGGCCGACGGCCGGCGCGAGGTCTACAGCCTGCTGCGCAACCGTGCCCACAGCAATGTGGCCTTTATGCTCGGCGAGGAGCTGCGCTACCAACCAGCCCTGGATAGCCTGACGGTGTACCCCGGGGTGCTGACCAGCTACCCCAACTTTATCTTCAACCTCAAGGCCTCGGATGTGGCCGAATTCGTTGCAACGCTGGAGCAGGCCCGCAACGGCGCTGCCTTCGAGCGACTGGTCGAACAGTGGGGCATTCGCCGCAGCCATCCCGATTTCTGGTTCTATTTCCACGACCTGTCGACCTATATCCGCGAGACCGAGCCACTGGAGGCTGGGGTGCTGGATATGAATCGCTATCAGAATTTGTAAGTGATGCGGCTTTCCCTACTAAATTACTAGGACTTTGCCCGTGGCCGCGCAGTGGCGTACACTGCGCACATGTTTGCGAGGAGTTGCCATGAGCGCCATTACCATTACCGACGCGGCCCACGATTATCTGGCTGATCTGCTGAGCAAGCAGAACACTCCGGGCATCGGCATTCGCGTGTTTATCACCCAGCCGGGCACCCAGTACGCGGAAACCTGCATCGCCTACTGCAAGCCGGGCGAGCAGAAGCCGGAAGACACCGCCCTGGGCCTGGCCAGCTTTACCGCCTGGATCGACGCGGTCAGCGAGCCTTTTCTGGAAGATGCCGTGGTCGATTACGCCACCGACCGCATGGGCGGCCAGCTGACCATCAAGGCGCCGAACGCCAAGGTGCCCTTGGTCAACGAAGACAGCCCGATCAACGAGCGTATCAATTACTACCTGCAGACCGAGATCAACCCGGGGCTGGCCAACCACGGTGGCCAGGTCAGCCTGATCGACGTGATCGAGGACGGTATCGCCGTGCTCAAGTTCGGTGGCGGCTGTCAGGGCTGCGGTCAGGCCGATTACACCCTCAAGGAAGGCATCGAGAAGACCCTGCTTGAACGCATTCCCGAGCTCAAGGGCGTGCGTGACGTGACCGACCATAGCAACAAGGAAAATGCCTACTACTGACAGGCATGCTGAAACGCAAAAGGCACCTGTGAAGGTGCCTTTTTTATGTCGATGACAAAATGGCCTGTCAGGGGCAGCCGTTGGGTTTGTGCACGCGCTGACCCGAGGCCGGATATTGCGCCAGTTTGCCTGCTGGCCGCCGCGGTCGGCGCACCAGTTCGCCGCCGCAATTTGGGCATAGGCTATGCAGGCGTGATTCGGCGCAGCTGCGGCAGAAGGTGCATTCGAATGAGCAGATCAGCGCATCCGGCGTATCGGCCGGCAGATCGCAATCGCAGCATTCACAGTTGGGGCGCAGTTGCAGCATCGCTGTTCATCCATGGGCGGGAATCAGCCAGCAGCTTAACGCCAGATGCGGGGAAGGGCGAGCAGCCCCCGTTTGCCGGGGGCTGCATATCGCGCGCGGAGCTGGGGGATTACTCCGGCATGCTCCAGGGCTCCAGGGCAAAGCCCTGCTGGCTCAGTTGCTCGCGGGACTGCTGCAGCACGCAGGCCAGTTGTGCCGGGTCGCTGTAGATGCTGCTGGACAGCTGGGTGCGGCCGAGCAGACGGGTGCTGGTGCGGTCGATCACGCTCAGGCTGAGGTTGCCAGTGCCATCCTGGGGAGCCCAGGCCACACACTGGAAGGGTTGAAAGGCGCGGTCGGCAATCAGCAGTGCATCGTTAAAACGCAGCGGGGCGTTCATGGGGTCGGTTTCTCCGAGTTGATCCCAAATCCTCAAGGGCCGGCGGGTGACTCACGCTGGCCAGTCATAGCTGTTGATGAGCGCAGGTGACTGCGAAGTCACACGGCTGCGAAAAAATGCAAGAAATTGTCCGTTAAATCACATTTTTCCGGATCAGGGCCCGGTTTTCAGGGGCTGTGGCCTTATCGCGTGCTCGGGTGAGCCGCCAGCAGGTGGCGCAGATGGGCGGCCACATAGCGCTGGAAGCCGCGATCATTCCAGTAACCCAGGTGGCTGAGCGGGGTGTGCCGGATATACCAGGGGCCCACCGGCATGGCGCGGTCTTCGGCCACCACGGCGGCATAGCTGGGCAAGGGTCGTAGCGGATAGCCCAGGGGATCGGCTGGGGCATACAGGTTGAGCCAGCGCGCCTGCTGGCGCAGCGCGTTGGGCAGGCACTGGCCGGGAAAGCGGATTGGCACCACCGGGTCGCAGGCGAAGGTGAACAGCGGGATATTGCAGCCGAAGGTGATCAGCCCGCAGAGGGTCTCCAGAGCCAGGAAAGGGTCCAGTGGGCAGCTTTCGGCCTGGTTGATGCGCTGCTGGTCCCAGACGAAGTTGGAAAAGATATGCCCGCCCAGGGAGTGAGCCAGCACCACCAGCGGCGTATCGGCCGCCACCTTGGCGCGCAGTGCCTGCAGGCCATTGCGCAAACACTGGTGAACCTCTTCATAGGTGGTGTCGTAGGCCTGGCTGACCTTGCGGTAGCCGCTGGCATCGCCGAGAAACAGGGTGACGATGCGCCTGAGCCAGCGCCAGCGCAGCGGCTGGTCCTCCAGCCGTGCCAGGTACGCATACTGACGGGTGTCCAGTACGCTGGCCCAGTACAGACTCTGGAAGGCGACTTCATCGGCCTGCACGCCCAGGCGCTGGCGTAGCCCGGCGATCAGGCTCTGGGCAAAGGCATGCTGGCCTTCATCGTCGCGTTGGTCGGGCTGGGTGCCAATGCCGTGAATGATGGCGACTGCAAGTTTCACGCGAGCCTTCCTTGGTCATATCGATATTCAGAGTGGTTGCAGGCGCTCCAGCAGCCGGCCGCTGTCGGCCAGTTCGAGAAACTCATCGCCCAGGCGCTGGCTCTCGGCCATGGCCTGGCGCCAGTAGCGCTCGCGACCGGTATCGTCACCCAGGTAGTGACTGAAGTCCTTGCGGTCTGGCAGTTTGCCATGGGGCAGGCGCGCCAGGTAGTCGGCCGATGGCGCCAGTAGCAGCACATCCTGCAAACGCCCGCTGTCGGCTCGACGCCAGGGCAGGCCCTTGTCGAACCAGCCGGGGATGATGCGATCGGTGAAATGCGGATAGAGCACGATATCGCTGCCGCTGTAGGGCAGATCCAGGTGATAGTCGAGCAGCCCGCCATCGCGGTAGGTGCCAGGGCCCGCGCCAGGAATATCGCGGATGCCCTCCATCACCATGGGAATGGAACCAGAAGCGAGTAGGGCATGGCGCAGGTTGGCGCTGTCCAGCTGCAGATAGCGTGAGGGAAAGTCGTGCAACGCCTGCAAGGGCGGTGCGCGGCGTGCGTCATGCAGGATCACCCGCTCGAAGTGTCGGGCCAGGCGCCGGCGCCCCAGCAGATTGTTGCCGATCACCGAGCTAAGCCCCAGGCCCAAGGCACCCCGATGGTCGTGCTGGAGCAGGCCATGGCTTTTGACCACCACGATATTCAGGCGATAGTGCGGGTTGTCGAGAATCTGCGCATCCTGGCTTTGCAGCAGCTCATCGAGCATCAGGCGGCAGCTTTGGGTGACCTCGGCCATGCTCACGCCCTTGGCGAAGCGCTGGGCGGTATAGAGTTCGCCCAGGCGCCGGATGCCGGCAGCGGCATCCGCCAGGCAGGCGCTGGCAAAGCGCCAGGAACCGATGGAGGAGCCGATCAGGGCACGCTCCCGGGGCGCCCGGGGCAGCCATTCGCCGAACAGGGCCAGGTCCAGGCCCTGAATGCCCAACCCCTTGGGGCCACCTGCCGCACCGGGCAGAATGCCCACATCGCCGGGTTGCAGGCCCTGCTGGCGAATGCGCTGCAGGGCCCGCGGGCCGGCCTTGATCGTCAGGGCAGGGGACTTGATATGAATGGCACTCATGCTGACCTCCGTCACGGCAGGCGGCGATTATAGAGTCTGCGCCCGGCAGGCCAAGCCACTTCAGCGTGTGAATGATCCGGGCGTGGGTGGCTGGATGATGGCGCGGGGCAATTCAGCTTGGCTTAAGTCGCGGGCTTTATGCTGAACTCGTCAACAGCAAATCCTTAAAGGAGATCGACATGAAAGCACTGCTTGCCCTCGTAAGCGCCACGGCGCTGAGCCTTGCCACTGCCGCCCAGGCCCGTGACCTGGGGCCGGATGAGGCGCTTAAACTGCGTGATGCCGGTACCATTCAATCCTTCGAGCAACTCAATGCCGTGGCCCTGGAACAACATCCGGGGGCTGTCATCGAGGAAACCGAGCTGGAAGAAGAGTACGGCCGCTATATTTATCAGGTCGAAGTGCGCGATACCCAGGGCCAGCAGTGGGACCTGGAACTGGACGCAAGCACCGGCCAGGTACTGAAGAACAAACTGGACGACTGATGCATCGCCAACTGCGATACCCATGGCTGCTGGCTGGCCTGCTGCTGGTGCTGGGCGGCAACCTCAGCGCCCGCGATCTGAGCCACGATGAAGCGCGGCGGCTGCTGCGCGAGGGGCAAATTCTGCCGCTGGAGCATATGCTCCAGCTGGCTCGCGAACGCTATCCCGACGCGGTGCTGCTGGAGGTCGAGCTGGAAGAGGAGGACGGCATTCTGGTCTATGAGATCGAGCTGATTACCCAGGGCGGTGTGGTCCGTGAGTTGGAGCTGGATGCCCGTGACGGGCGTCTGCTCAAAGATGAGGTGGATGACTGAATGCGTCTGTTGCTGGTCGAAGACCATGTACCCTTGGCCGATGAGCTGCTCGCCAGCCTGAGCCGCCAGGGCTATGCCGTGGACTGGCTGGCCGATGGTCGTGATGCCGCCCAGCAGGGCGCCAGTGAACCCTACGATCTGATCATTCTCGATCTGGGGCTGCCTGGCCGGCCGGGACTTGAAGTGTTGCGCGAGTGGCGTGGCGCTGGCTTGAGCACACCGGTGCTGGTGCTCACGGCTCGGGGTTCATGGGCCGAGCGCATCGAGGGGCTCAAGGCCGGAGCCGACGATTACCTGAGCAAGCCCTTCCACCCGCAGGAGCTGCAACTGCGCATTCAGGCGCTGTTGCGTCGGGCCAATGGCCTGGCCAATCAGCCAACCCTGGAGGCGGCCGGCTTGCAGCTGGATGAGGCGCGCCAGTGCGTCAGCCGCGGCGACCAGACCATCGAGCTGACCGCCGCGGAGTTTCGCCTGTTGCGCTATTTCATGCTGCACAGCGGCAAGATCCTCTCCAAGAGCCAGCTCAATGAGCACCTGTATGACGGCGAGAGCGAGCGCGACTCCAATGTCATCGAGGTGCACGTCAATCACCTGCGGCGCAAGCTGGGGCGCGAGGTGATCGAAACCCGCCGCGGCCAGGGCTATCGCTTTACCGGGGATGGTCGTTGAAGTCGATCCAGCGGCGCCTGAGCCTGGGCCTGGTCACGGTGCTGCTGGTGACCGGGCTGCTGTTGGCCCAGGCTGGCCTGTGGCTGTTCGACCGCAGCCTGCGCGGATACCTGCAGCAAGGCCTGGAGGATGAGGCGCAAACCCTGATGAGCGCCATTTATCGCGGCCCGCAGGGCCTGCAACTGGATGAGCGGCGTCTCAGTGCCGGTTTTCAACGGCCCTATTCGGGTCAGTATTTTCGTATCGACTTTGCCGACCAGGTCTGGCGCTCGCGCTCACTGTGGGACCGTGAGCTGACGGAGGCTATCGAACCGGGGCTGCAACAGGCCCTGGCCGACGGCCCGCAAGGCCAGCAGTGGCTGGTTTTACGTAGCGATTATCAGCGTTTTGGCCAGGACATTCGCATCCATGTTGCGCGGGATTACACCCCGGTCCTGGACAGTTTCCAGCGCTTGCAGCGCATCAGTCTGCTGCTCGCAGGCGTGGCGCTGGGCGTGATTCTGCTGCTGCAGCGCCTGATCGTGCGGCGCGCTCTGCGTCCGCTGGAGCAGGCGCGCCAGCAACTGGTGCAGTTGCAACAGGGCCAGCGCAGCCAGCTGGAGGCACAGGTGCCGCAGGAACTGCAGCCGCTGGTGGCGCAGATCAATCACCTGCTCAGCCATACCGAGGCGACGCTCACGCGTTCGCGCAATGCCCTGGGCAATCTGGGCCATGCGCTGAAAACCCCCCTGGCCGTGCTGGTGAGCCTGGCCGAGCGGGACGAGCTCAAGTTGCTACCCGAGCTGCGCGCCGCCCTGCAGGCGCAGCTGCAACAGATCGAGCAGCGTATCGCCCGGGAGCTGGGGCGCGCGCGCCTGGCCGGCGAGGTGCTGCCGGGGGCGCATTTTCGTTGCGAGCGGGAGTTACCCGAGCTGCTCGCTACCCTGGAAATGGTCCATGGCAGCCACCTGCAACTGAGCTGGCAGGCGCCCTCCGGGCTGCGCCTGCCCTGGGATCGGGAAGACCTGCTGGAGCTGCTCGGCAACCTGCTGGACAACGCCTGCAAATGGGCCGACAGCCAGGTCAGCCTGAGCATCGAGGACCGGCCCGGCGCTTACCTTATCCAGGTCGATGACGATGGCCCGGGCATCGAGCCTGAGCGTCTGGAGGCTGTGCTGAACCGGGGCAGCCGTCTGGATGAGGAGGTCGCCGGGCATGGCCTGGGTTTGGCCATAGTGCGCGATATCGTCGACGCCTGGGGGGGGCGGCTGATGCTGGCGCAGAGCGCCCTGGGCGGCCTGCAAGTTCGCATCGAGCTACCGCACAGAAACCCCTGAGGCCGCTTACATACCGGTGGTGAACTGGCTCAGGTCGATGCTGGCGCGTACCGGCTGCAGGGCCTGGGCGTACTTGCCGAGAATATCCAGGGCATAGTCGATGCGGTTGCGGATGCGCTGGTCTTCTTCGCTGGCCGCCTGGGGCGTATTCAGCACGGTTTCTACCTGACGCACGATCAGGTGCTCGGGCAGGTAGCACAGTCGGCAGTTCTTGTAGCTGGAGGCGCGCAGCTCGCTGATCGGGTAAGCCCCGCCGATACCGGAAGACACCCCCACCAGCAGCCCAGGCTTATGTGCCAGCTCGGCCTTGCCGGCGTAGATAAAGAAGTTCTTGATCGCCGGGCAGGCCATGCCATTCCACTCCGGCGCGACGATGACCAGGGCGTCGGCGGCCTGCAATTGCTGGCTATATAGCCCCCAGGGGCCTGCATCTTCGGCCGGCCACAGGGGCAGGGGGGCAAAGCCCAGGTCGATCAGGCTGCTCTGCTCCTGGCTGCACAGACCCTGCTGGATCAGGCGCTGGCGCAGAAAACGGGCGACCTTGGAAGATTGGCTGTTGCTGCGGCTGGACCCGGCGACCAGGGCGATATTGAGCATGGATGACCTCGGCAAAATAAAAAACGCAGACTAGCCAGTGGCCGGTCTGCGTCGCAAGGGACAAGCCGCCAGGGCGGCAGTCAAATCAAGACAGGGTTATACGCGGAACTGATCCATCAGGCCCTGCTGGTGGTTGGCCAGGCGGTTGAGGTTCTGGCTGATCTTCGCCGACTCGTCGGCCTGGGCGGAGATCGACTCGGTGACATCACGGATCGAGGCGACGTTGCGGTTGATTTCCTCGGCCACCGAGCTTTGTTCTTCGGCGGCGCTGGCAATCTGCAGGTTCATGTCGGTGATCAGGCTGACCGACTGGCTGATGCGCTGCAGGGCGGCCACGGCCTGCTCCACCTGCTCGACGCTGCCCTGGGCCTGGCGGTGGCTGCTGTGCATGGTGCTGACCACCTCGCGGGTGCCGCTTTGCAGGCCTTCGATCACCTGGCGGATTTCCTCCACCGAATCCTGGGTGCGCTTGGCCAGGTTGCGCACCTCGTCGGCCACCACGGCAAAGCCCCGCCCGGCTTCACCAGCGCGGGCGGCCTCGATGGCGGCGTTGAGCGCCAGCAGGTTGGTCTGCTCGGCGATGGAGCGGATCACCTCCAGCACCGAGCCGATCTGCTCGCTGCTGCTGGCCAGGCTCTTGACTTCCTGCATGGCCACATTCATCTCGTTGGCCAGCAGTTCGATGGTGCTGGTGGTCTTGTCGATCACCTGCAGGCCCTCGCGGCTGGCCTGGTCGGCGGTGCGCGCCGCTTCCGCAGCCTGGGCCGCGTTATGCGCCACATCCTGGGCGGTGGCACTCATTTCCTGGAAGGCTGTGGCCACCTGATCCACTTCGCGGAATTGCTGCTGCATACCGTCACTGGTCTGGCTGGCAATCAGCGCCGACTGGTCGGCGGTGCTGCGGGCGTCGGTCACGCTGTTTTTCACGTCGGCGATGATGGGCTGCAACTTGTCGAGGAAGCGATTGAACCAGCTGGCCAGTTCGCCCAGCTCGTCCTGCTTGGCATACTCCAGGCGGCGGGTCAGATCGCCCTCGCCGCTGGCGATATTCCTGAGCATGGCGGCCACACCGAGGATGGGCCGGGTGACGCCCAGTGCAGTCAGCCAGATCAGCAGAATACCCAGCACGCCTGCGGCCAGGCCCAGCCCCAGGGAAACGGCCGTGCTGCGCGCGCTCATGCTATCCAGTTCGCCTTCAAGGCGCGTGGCCGGTTCCAGCAGGATTGCTTCCGGCACCTCCATCAGCACCCCCCAGGGTGTGGAGCCGGGAATGGGCAGCAGGGGCTGCAGCACCTGCAGGGTGCCATTGTGGCGCAGGGTTTCCGAGCGGTTGCCGGAAATCAGGCCAACCATTTGCCGCGCCTGGTCGGGGTAGGGCTTTTCCAGCTTGTCACCCAGCAGGCTGCCGTTGCGGCTGTGGCCGGCGAGGATGCCGGCGGTGCTGATGATGCTGACATGGCCAGCGCCTTCAAATAGGCCACGGTGGGCATTGAGGCTGAGTTCCTGCAGGCTGGCCAGGCTGATATCCACGCCCAGCACGCCGATCACCTTGCCGCCTTGTTCCAGCGGGAAGGCGATACTGGTCATCAGGGTTTTCACCCCATCGGTATCGTCGATATAGGGTTCCAGCAGGCAGACCTGGCGCTTCTCGATGGGGCAGGTGTACCAGGCGTTATAGGGCGTGCCGCTGATGCCAGGGGTGGTGTCGGCCAGGCTTTCCTCACTCATGGCCTCCAAGGCTATCTCGCCCTTGTCATCCTGGGCCCAGTAGAGGGAAAAGCGCCCCTTGTCGTTGCTGCCCATTTCCTCCTGGCCGACAAAGAGTTCGTCCTTGCCATCCAGGCCGTTGGGTACGAAGGCCACATAGATACCCAATAGGCTGCGGTTGGCCTCAAGTGCCGTACGCACCTGGCGCGTCAGGTCTTCGCGCAGGTCGAAGGCATCGAGAAAGCGCTTTTCGGCCTGCTCGCGGATAAACAGCACCTGGGTCGCTGCGCCACGGCCGTACTGATAGGCGTCCATAAAATAGCGCTGCATCTGCAGGGCCTGGGCCTCACCACGGGCCTGCATGCGCAGCACCGCCGACTCTTCCAGCATCTTGGCGCTGGCCACCTTTACCAGGTCTGCGCTGCGTGAAGCCTGCAGCACGGAACTGCCGACCAGAACCACAACGACCGCCAGCAAACACAGGCCGGCGAGCAGGGAGATCTTCAGCTGGATGGAGAGGCGATTGAACAGCATTTTTCAAAGCCTTTTTTATTGGTGATTAGTGCGCCTATCGGCCTGCAGGAGCCAATCTTTAACCGTCCGGGCTAACCGCGAACGGTTGATTGTAATCAAATATATGAACGCCTTGTTCATGATTGTGAACATTCGTTCTAGAAACTTCATTCACGGATGCGCCCAGTATTTTCAAGGAACATAAAAAAACCCCAGCATTTCTGCTGGGGTTTTTCTCAACACGCGCGACCTTGATCGTGGTCTCGGTCGGCGAACCTGTTCTTAGTGGAACTGGTTCATGGTGTTGTCTTTACCGCTTGCCTTCAGAGCCGCTTCGCCAGCGAAGTACTCTTTGTGGTTGTCGCCGATGTCGGAGCCAGCCATGTTCTGGTGCTTGACGCAGGCGATACCCTGACGCAGTTCCTGACGCTGTACACCCTTCACGTAGGCCAGCATGCCCTGGTCGGCGAAGTAGCCCTTGGCCAGGTTGTCGGTCGACAGTGCAGCGGTGTGGTAGGTCGGCAGGGTGATCAGGTGGTGGAAGATACCGGCGTGGGCGGAACCGTCACGCTGGAAGGTACGGATCTTCTCGTCGGCAACCTGGGCCAGTTCGGTCTCGTCGTACTCGACGCTCATCAGCTTGGCGCGGTCGTAGGCGGAAACGTCCTTGCCTTCGGCAACGAATGCATCGAACACCTGCTGGCGGAAGTTCAGGGTCCAGTTGAAGGACGGGCTGTTGTTGTACACCAGCTTGGCATTGGGGATGACTTCGCGGATGCGGTCAACCATGGCCTTGATCTGGCCAACGTGCGGCTTCTCGGTTTCGATCCACAGCAG
>OGCL01000207.1_pt1 | contig 66541 bp, 63 predicted proteins | sample 1570041 | NCBI WGS metagenome assembly OGCL01 (sample SAMN06266162, study PRJEB24511) | hot springs metagenome | isolation source: Hot spring water | place: South Africa: Limpopo | collected 2015-06-22
GGGGTTTGGGGGTTGGGGGGGGCTGAGAATTGGGATAAAGCCCACGCTTTAGCGAAGCTAAGCGTTGGGTAGTTTACTCACGGTTCCAGGCTCGTTGAAGGCAAAACGATCGGCCAAGGCACCAATATCTTCAGGTATCGCAGAACCCTCAGGTATCACAGACGTTGCCCGGTTGAGGGAGCATGGCTGGATTCCACTGCGATCGCGGGGGGTGGGTTTCCACCAGCAGCTTGCCCTGGGCGATGACGTGGGTAACCGTGGCGCGGCGACGGAGGGCCTCGTAGGGACTGTCGGCATCCAGGACAATCAGGTTAGCAGGTTTGCCGATCGCGATGCCATAGGTGTCTCCGAGGTGGAGGGTGCGGGCACCGTTGACCGTGATCATGTCATAGCAAGCCTCGATTTCAGCAAGGCCGGTCATCTGGCAGGCGTGGATGGCCATCTGGGCAACGTCGAGCATATTACCCGTCCCCAGCGAGTACCAGGGGTCTTGGATACAGTCGTGCCCCAGGCTGACATTGAGGCCGTGCTGCCAGAGTTCCTTCACACGGGTGAGGCCCCGCCGTTTTGGGTAGGTATCGGTACGCCCCTGGAGGGTGAGGTTGATCAGGGGGTTGGCAATAAAATTCAGGTTGGCACGCGGGAGGATGCCCATGAGTTTGAGGGCATAGGCATTGTTGTAGGACCCGAAGGCCGTTGTGTGGCTAGCCGTTACCCGCGATCCTAGGCCCGTGCGCAGGGCGAGTGCGGCAACCACCTCCAGAAAGCGGGATTGTTCATCATCCATTTCATCACAGTGGATATCGATCAGGCGATCGTAGGTTTGGGCTAGGTCAAAAATGCGCTGGAGCGATCGCACCCCATCCTCCCGCGTCAGTTCATAGTGGGGAATCCCACCGACGACATCCGCCCCCAAGCGCAAGGCTTCCTCCATCTGTGCTTCCGTTTGGGCATCCCCATAGACCCCGTCCTGGGGAAAGGCCACCACCTGAAGCGTCAACCAATCCCGGACTTGCTCACGCACTGCCAGTAACCCCTTCAGGGCCGTTAAACTCGGTTCGCTCACATCGGCATGGCTCCGGACAAAGAGGACCCCTTGAGCCGCCATGAGTTTTAAGGCCGCGATCGCCCGTGCTTCCACATCCGCCTGGGTCAACCTCTGCTTGCGCTCCCGCCAGATTTCAATGCCTTCAAACAACGTACCACTCTGATTCCAGCGCGGTTCCCCTGCCGTCAGCACCGAATCCAGGTGAATATGGGACTCCACCAATGGCGGACTCACCCACCGCCCTTGGAGGGCAATTTCGTGGGTTGCCGTCAAGTCCAAGTGGGGCGCGATCGCCACAATCCGGTTACCGTCAATCCCAATATCCACCCAATGAGCCTCCTGGTCATGCAGCCTCTCCCCAGAGGCATCCCCAGAGGCATCCCTGGAGGCAGCCGCCCCCGCCGCACGCTCATGCAACTGTCCCCGGCGCAAAATCAAATCCAAAGCCATGACCGTTCTCGATCTTTTCTACAAAGGAAAAAGGAAAAATTGAGGGATCTTCTGGTTACAGGGTGATAAGTTTCACTAATGAGGACAAGCAAGCTAACAGGCAGGCATGGAAATTATCACAATTCATAAATCCATAGCCTCGGCGCTTAAACTGGCAGCCATTCCCACCAACTCAGCCCGCATGACTGTGACCGCTTGACCACTGAGATAGACCCGATCGCCGCCGTCATATTGCACCTTGACCACTCCCCCCCGAACAGATGCCTGGTAGGCCAAAAACTGATCCTGCTGAAGTCGATCGCGCCAGTAGGGAGCCAAGCAACAATGGGCCGCTCCCGTTACCGGATCTTCGTTAATGCCTAAACCGGGGGCAAAAAAGCGTGAAATAAAGTCAAACCCAGATCCCGCGTCGGCCTGACTGGTCACGATCACGTTCGCGATCGGTAAACTGGCCATTAACCCAAAGTCCGGTTGTAGCTGCCGCACGATCGCCGCATCGGCTACTTCGACGAGATAACCCAGGGAATTTTGATAAACGGCGATTTCCCCTTGGGAATGTGGCGCCAACGGGGTATAGCCCAAGGCTTTGATTAAGGCGGGGGGAACCTCAACCGGGGTGGAAGCGGCGGCGGGAAAATTGAGTTCGATCCAGTCACCGCGACGGGTGGCGATTAACCGACCACTCTGGGTGTCGAACTGGGCCGGGGTATCGGGATCTAAATGGCCTTCGCTCCACAGGACATGGGCCGTTGCCAGGGTGGCGTGGCCACAGAGGGGCACTTCGGTGGTGGGAGTAAACCAACGCAGGCGGAAGCCCTCGGCTTGGGGCAAGACAAACGCGGTTTCCGATAGGTTCATTTCCTGGGCCACCTGCTGCATCCAGCGATCGGACTGCGGCTTGGTCAATACACAGACCGCAGCGGGATTCCCAGCAAAGGGGGTATCGGTAAAGGCATCAACTTGAATCAGGGATTGGGACATGGTGGGATTCCTTGCCTGCCAGCAATGGGGGACACTATGCTCTCAGGTTAGTCAGCGATCGCGGGGGTGGACTACACCAGATCGGGTGAATTTGTCGCCACTTGTGCAACGCCAAGGCCGGAATTGGGTTGCAGGGTTCGGCGCGTCGCCCCAGCCAAAATTTCCTGGCAGGCCCCTAATCCTTCTCGGTGGGGGGAGTTTCCGGTAGTGCGATCGTCGCTTCCAAAATTTGCGCGATCGAGAAGGGACAGGACTGGGGCAAGGTGCGCAGGTCCAAGGGCGTTTCTCGTTCCACTAAATTCAGGCCGTATTGGTATCCCCTGGTAATTGCCTCTGGGAGATAGGTTTTCAGACTGGGATTTTCCTCAATCTGCTCCAAAATTCGCTGTCGTTGTTCGCGAATCGTACTCTGCCAACTGCGTGATCGCCCCTCTGGCTGATAGTGCCATTTCAACAGATGGCCCAGTAAAACACCCAGGCGGTTTCGCAATTCCTGCCGCTCCTGTCTCCCCAAGGATTCAATCTCCTCCGCTAAATTTTCTAGGTCAAGCTGGGCGAACTGCCCGCTGCGTAGCAATGCCGCCTGTTGCTGGGTCCAAGCGTAGAAGTCAGCCTCGTAGAGCGATCGCGCTTGTGTCTGGGATTGCATTCATACCTCCCCTGGCTCAAGGTAAGGGTGACCGATGGGGATAGCAGCCAGTTGACACCCCCTGATCGCACCATGATACAACTGGGGAAGTGCCCCCTTTGCTATCGCTTTGTCTGCGTGCCTTCCCCCGTCACCCCTGTGTCCTCCTCCCCGGTTACCGATATCCCGCCGTCGATCGCGCTCCAGGTTGATACATCTGGTCAACGGCTCGATCGCTGGCTGTCGAGCCAATTAATGGCCCAGTTTCCCGAACTGTCCCGATCGCGCATTCAGAAATTGATTGAACAGGGACAGGTGCAGCGCAACGGCACCGTTTGTACCCGTAAGCAGGAACCCGTCCAAGCGGGGGATCGCCTGTTGGTGACCCTGCCCCCAGCAGCCCCCACGACCCTGGAGCCAGAGGCCATGCCCCTGGAGATTCTCTATGAAGATGAGCATTTACTGGTCCTGAATAAACCGGCGGGGTTAGTCGTCCATCCCGCCCCCGGTCATGCCACTGGCACCCTTGTACATGGGCTACTGGCCCACTGCGATCGCCTGCCGGAAATTGGCGGTGCCCAGCGCCCCGGCATCGTGCATCGGCTGGATAAGGACACCAGCGGCGCGATCGCCATTGCCAAAACTGACCTAGCCCACCACCACCTGCAACAGCAACTCCAGGCCAAAACCGCCCATCGCCTCTATGTGGCTGTGGTCCACGGTGCCCCCAGCCAGACCGAAGGCACCCTTGACCTGCCGATCGGACGCCACCCCGTCGATCGCAAACGGATGGCGGTTCTACCCAATGATCCACGGGCACGCACCGCCGTCACCCACTGGCAAGTCCTGGAACGTTTGGGGAATTACACTCTGATGCAATTTCGGCTCGAAACAGGCCGTACTCACCAAATTCGGGTTCATAGCAGCGCGATCGGTCACCCGATCGTCGGCGATCCCGTCTATGGTTCAGGCCGCTCCCTACGGTCGATTGGGGTTAACCTGCCCGGACAGGCCCTCCATGCCTGGCAACTGTGCTTTCAACATCCGGTGACCGGCGCCCCCCTGGCCGTCACCGCCCCGTGGCCTCCCGTCTTGCAAACCCTGCTCAGTGTCTTGCGGCAGCGCTGTCATTAAATCTCCCCAGCAGTGACCTAGTTTAATATGGCAAAGTCTAACCCGGCCCCAGTCTAACCCTGCGACAGATGTCACAGGAGGTGTCGGCAGAAACAATAGAAGGGTAAGCATTGTATCTGTTCGAGATACTTCTCCTATGAATACCCGCTATCCCAAAACGATGGATTCCTCTCCAGATACCCTGCGATTCAGCACGATCGAATGGGATGCCCAACAGCGATCGCACGCCGCTGATATGCCCACCTTGATCGCCCAAATTGATGCAGCCCAGTCGGCAGTAGTGGTGGTCCTCAAACACGCCCACTACCTGAGCGAGGCAGCAGTCTATAGCCTGTGTCAATACCTCTTGACCCAAGACCCCGACTACATCTCCCTCGTGTTTGTCGCCAGTGAGGCGGCGCAAGTTTCCCCCCTGCTCCGACGCTACGGCAAATGCATCTAGGCGGGCTGCCCCCAAGCTGTCCCTAGCGGCTGCATCCACGGCATCTACCGGCCTCAGTCATATCAGTCATACCCATGCTCCCGCAGAAAGGCATCGGTAATTTCTAGGGGTGGCACCGACTGGCCAGCGGCCAGCGTCGATCTGAAGGCTCCCATCTCGGCGGTTGACCCACCAAGGGCTAAAAATTTTTCAACATACTTGCCTAAAATATCCGCTTCCAAATTGACGCGATCGCCCGGTTGCAGAAACCGCAGGGTGGTCTCCTGGTAGGTTTGGGGAATGACCGCAACCTGGAAGGCGGTTCCCACAGGGTCACACGCGGCCACCGTCAGGCTGATGCCATTCACGGCAATGCTGCCCTTGGCAATGATGTAGCGGGCCACCGAGGCGGGGGCGTCAAAGTGGATCTCCCAGGCGTTACCTGTGGGGTGTACCGATCGCAGAGTACCCACGCCGTCCACGTGCCCGGTGACGAAATGCCCTCCCAGCTTGCTGCCTACCCGCAGCGCCGTTTCCAGGTTGACGGGAGCCGTTTGTGACCCTAGGGTAGTCCGCCGTAAGGTCTCTGGCGAGGCCGTTGCCCGAAAGCCCGTCGGCAAGATCTCAACCACCGTGAGGCAAACCCCATCCACCGCCACACTGTCCCCGATCGCCAAGTCCCGCAGGATGATTGCCCGACTGGCAGGGGTACTAGTAATCTGTAGCTGATCGCTGCCCACCCGCTCCAAATGGCCGATCGCTTGAATTAACCCGGTAAACACCACAACCTCCGTAAGGAATCGTCTTTTTGTAACATTTCAAACAATTCACGGCCTGTTTTTCCTTTACAAACCCTAAAATTCGAGGGTCGCGCTGGGGGCAGGGGATGTCCACTTCGCCTCCGGGCAAGAACAAGGCATACTTAGAATCAGTGACCTTCAGCAACGCCGCGATTCCCACCGGGATTATCTGACAGAGAAGCTAGGTGAACGTTACGCAAATCGTAACTGGGAGGGTCGTTGGTCAGCTCCGCCTGAGGGTTGGCTGTTCTCCAGCAGAGTCAGTACAATCCAAACATTCGCTGCGATGGCCTCCGGTTTTAGCGCTCTCTGATCTGTAACACGTTGTTATGGGTTCTGAGTGGGGTCTACTCGGTGGGGTCTACTCGGTGGGGTCTGATCAGTGGGTGCTGCCCAGTGAGTTTTGCTCAGGGGGCCAGTAGTCGCGATCCGGGGGTGTTCTCCTCCCCCCTGAATGAGGTGCCTGGTTGGGTGCCTTGCGCTGGAGAAACTGCCACCGAGACCCGTCTCTATCGTTTAATGTTGAGGTAGGGTATAAGCGATGGCTAGGGTTCCCTGCTTCCCTAAAGGTTCTAGAGGCTAAATCCTATGATCGAGATGAAAATTGCTGGTATTGCCTTGGATGCGGTATCCCGGAGTCCGATCGTGATCCTGAGGGATGATGCCGATCGGCGGGCATTGCCTATCTACATCGGTCAGGATCAGGCCCGCTCGATTATCAGTGCCCTCGAAAACCAAGTCCCCCCCCGCCCCCTCACCCACGACCTCCTGGTCAATATCCTGGAAGCTTGGGATATGACCCTGGAACGGGTGGTGATTCATTCATTGCAGGACAATACGTTTTTTGCGGTGCTGACGGTACGCCAAGGTGAGGTGAAAAAGGACATTGATGCTCGCCCCAGTGACGCGATCGCGATCGCCCTCCGAACCGGTAGCCCCATCTGGGTGTCCGAGGAGGTGATTCTGGATGCATCTCTGCCGGTGGATCAAGAGGCGGACGAAGCAGAACAACGCGCCTTCCGGGACTTCATCGCCAACCTGCGCCCCGAAGACTTTAAGCAACACGATCGCTCGAGTCACAGTGATTAACAGGTGACAGGTGACAGGTGACAGGTGACAGGTGACAGGTGATAGGTGATAGGTGATAGGTGACAGGATCAGTTGCTCCACATTCAGTGTGCGATAGCCGTCTTGGCGGTCGCAGGGGCAGGCAGGATGCCCACCCCACCATTAGTTTTGGAACTGTTGCCGTCTTGGCGGTCGCAGGGGCAGGCAGGATGCCCACCCCACCACTACTTTTCGAGCGGCTGAGGATGGTTGCTTTGAATTTTAAATTTTGAATTTTGAATTTTAAATTTTGAATTTCCTAGGCTGCGTTCGCCAGTTGGGTGTCTTGAATCAGACGATCGAGATGCTGCTGCATGGTGGTGAGGACAAGGCGATAACACTCGTCAACATAATCGGGATCTTTGGCGGCAGCGCGTCCATAGTGCGCAAAGGTGATGGGCGGACAGACCCGGAGCCAGATTTTGCGGGGTAGGGGAAAGTTCATGAGGGGGCCAATACTGACCCCCCAGGGGAGGCCCAAATAGATTGGGAAGACTTCTGGATCAATATTGAATAACCAGGGCAATTGCAGGGTTTGGAGCATGGCCCGCATGGGTTCGTAGAGGTCGGCCAGCACGACAAGGGTATCGTGTGCCCCCCAGGAGATGATCGGCACGAGGGGAACGGCTTCCCGCAGGGCCAGTTTAATAAACCCCTTGCGATCGGCAAAATGAATGCGATCGCGCTGCCAGTAGGGCCGAAACACATCCTGGGCACCGCCGGGATAGACCAAGACGCACGCTTGTGCCCGCAGGGCCGCGATCGCCATTTGCGGGTGGGCGACGATCGCGCCGCTTTTCACGGCCATTTCGGCCAGGGGACGATAAAACTGCCAGACTTTGGGATGCATGAGGCCATAGGAAAGGCGATCGCAGCCAAACTGGCGATACCAGTCGTACATCCCCATGAACATATCTGGGGCCGCTAACCCCCCATTGTGTGACCCCACCAGCAGGGCGGCCCCTTGGGAGGGAATATGCTCCCAGCCGTCGCTTTCAACTTGGAAATAGTGCTGATAAAACCACCCCCAAAAGGGTAACCAGCTTGCAATAAAGGCCGGATCACGTTCGGTTAGGGACCACCCACTGTAGGGGGGCAATGGCTTCATCTCCATGCGTTTCAGGGTTCAGAATCGGATTCAGACTTCAGGTGCGCTCAACAGGTAATGGTAGCTTATGCTCAGTCGATCACAAACGCTCAAGCGCGGGATAGCCGTGGGATAGCCGTGGGATAGACATCTCATTAACGCTGCGGTAAGGCGGCGGCGATTGGGTAAGGATTTTGGATTGGAGGTCCCAGAAAGGCTGCGCTTTGATTCAGTGCATTTCTCCTCACGGTTGCGGCCAATCAATGCGGGCATCTTGAGCTAAGCGTTGGGAGATGGCATAGGCCCCGTAGCGGTTTAAGTGGCTGGGATCGGAAAAATAGGAATACTCCTGTAGCCAACTCTGGCTCCAATCCCGCACCAGTAACCCAGTGCTTAACCCTTGTTGGGTGAGATAGGCTTGAAATTCACGTTCATGCTCCAGTCGCACCGGATCAAGGTAGGTGTCCGTGAGGGGCAAATTCACAAAGACCACGGTAACCTCGTGTTGACGTGTCCAACTGAGCAGGTTCAGGAGGGCATCGTGTTGCTGCCCCATGAGCGTAAAGTTAGCATAGTCACTGTCATAGGTACCGGAAACCCGTGCATATTGTTGATAGTAGGTGGCCGGATTGAACTGGGCCTCAATGGGTAAAAACCCGTGGATATCCACCTTCGCCTGTTTGACAAACGCATCCATCGCCGCGCCTTCGGCACTGGGGGGGGGCTGTCCTGGCAGCGCGGCTGACCCATCACGGATATGGGGCTGCACCCCGGCAGCGATCGCATTTAACTGGTGACCTAGCCAATTTTTCAGTTGATAGCGATCGCGATAAATGGTTGAAACCTGGGCCAAGCGATCGCTTAACCACTGGTTAGCCTGCTGATAGCTATCCGCCAGGGATTGGGGCGGCAGGGGCACGGGAGCGGTAGACACGGAGGTGGCCGACGGGTTCGCTGGTGCCGTGAGGGGGGGCAGGGTCCCCGCTTGTAATTGGCGATAGCCATCGGAAACCGCGATCGCGTTATAGGTAATGTCTGTCCGACCACTGTTAAAGGCCCGTGCCCCATCGGCCCAGATAATCAAGGGGGGTAACTCCTCCGGCCTAAGCAATTGCCGCACAATCAAATCCACCACCTGTGCCGTTGCCCCGTTTACCCCAAAATTAAATACCCGCAACGGCGGGCGATCTGGTTGCTGTAATGCCTGCTGTAATTGGGTCGGATCAACCCCACGGAGGGCACGGGAGCTACCAATGATCATCACATCGGGGGGACCCTCGGTTTGCAGGTGATGGCGGTAGAGGGCCAATTTTTGATCCAACTGCTGGGCGCTGAAACTGGGGTAGTCCGTGGGGGCAGCGGCAATGATCGCGGTGGCCTTCAGGGTGTCTTGCAGGGCACTGGCAGGGAGTGGACCGTCCCCACGGGGGGGAGCCGCGTCCCAATCCCCCGGTTCAGGCGCCGGTAGGGCTAACGTTCCCCCCTGATCCGCCGTAAAACCAGCCGCATTAAACGCCTCGTCATCGATACCGGCTTCACTCGGATCGAGGGTGATCCCGGCGAAGGCTTCCGGCATGGCTGCGATTGGGCTAGCTGTGCTGTGCTGATCCCCACTCTCCCCCGACATCGGAAGCGGGGAGGCCAATTCTCCAGCCCCATCCCCCGGCAAGGGTACCCTATCTGTTGTGTCCGTAGGTGCGGGCGTTGGGGGGTGATGCGGGTAAGTCGGTGGAGACGCGATCGCCCCCGCAGGGGAATCGGTAATCGCCGCGATCGCGCCAGGTGTTTGGATTTGGGCTTGGAGGGCACGTCCCAACACCCAATCCATCTGCACCGTTAAAACCAGCCCCAAGGCTCCCCAAACCACAGCCACGGCTAAACTTTGATGCGGCGCAAGGGTGGGCTGCTGGGCGGCATTCCTCGGCACACAAAGTTGCCACTGGATCAGGGCTTGCTGAAGCCGCTGCCGTAGGGTTTGACGCACCTGAGTGACCACCGTGGCCAATTTGGGACCCGTTTCCAGATCCGCAAAAACCCCAGCGCCCGTCCCCGCCAGAGACAAATCCCCCGCCGAGGCCAATAAATCCCCCACATAGGCATCGGAAGCGGCAAACTCCGGCATGGCTTCCGGCACCAGCCGGTTACGGGGCACAAAATCGACGCCATAGCACCAGCGGGGGCGCTTCTGCCCAGCCCGGCGGCCATAGACCCGAACCCCCGATATGCCCCCCAGGCGTAACTGGCGAATAAAATGGGCGATCGGTTGCCCGACTTGGGCCTGTCGCGGACAGCGGGGCGCATCAGCCATGACATGGATCAAATCCCCCTTGCGCAACACCTGCACACGGGTTCCCCCCGTCGCCAACTGTTGCTCCAGATCGGGGTTCAACTGGCGGGTCAGCAGCACCACGATCGCCAATAAATCCCCTTGCTCGGCCAGGGTGCGGGTGGAGACCGCCAGCGCCTCGTGCTCAGTCCCCGGCAGATCTAACCAATCGACCCAGGCCGGAATTGTGGTTAAGGTAGGTTCGGTGCCCGCAGCGGGGAGGGTGGTGTTGGCCGCGAGACCATAGATCGCCGCCGCTTTGGCCCCTTGGGGCGCGAGGTCAGTCAGGAGAGCAGCCAGGATTGCTTTCGTTACCGCTTGCTCCGGAGCCGGACCGGTCGCCGTCAGGCTCGCTGGGTTGTCTGTTCCCAGGGGGGACCCCTGTTTACAAAAGAGATACAGGGTCGTCTCCTGTTGCAGGATCGACACTTGCACCCCTTGTACCGTTGCCCCCAAGGCTTCACTCACGATCCGGGTCAGGGCCACCAGGTCGCCCCAGCGTGCCCACTCCCGCAGCATCTCATCGGGAGGCGTTAAATCGACCCGTAAGACCCATTCCGCTTGGCTTTCGCCCCGTACCTGGCTAAAGACCAGGGCATCGCGATAACCCGATAGGCTTAACCCCCGCAATTGGGTGGCGATCGGTTCAGCCACCACGGCCGGATCAACCCGATAGGTGGATTCGCAATAGATACACAGGCGTTGGGTCCGCTCCGGGTGGAGCGCTATCGCCTGGGCGTGGTGAGGGGTGCTGGGATCGGCCACCTGCACTGTGCGCACCGTGGGGGTTACGCTCACCCCTAGGGCACTCAGGGTTTCACTCAGATAGCGGGCGATCGCGTCGGGGTCGCCTTGACGGGCCAAACTTTGGTTCGACACCACGATCGCGCTACTGGTGACGGGTGGGGTCAGGGGCACAGCCGGGGGGGGCACCAATGTCAAGGGTTCCCCAACAGGGCGATCGGCCAAGGTCGGTGGCGCCACCGCCCACTCTTCAGGTAAATCGGCGAGGGCCTCCAGATGTTCCAGGTAGCGATCGAGTTGGTTGAGGTAGATCAGTTCTGTCCAGGCGGGGCGCTGGCTACCGGTGGTGCGGCCATAGAGCAGCACCTGGTAAATCGGGGGATAGTCCGCCGGGAGGAGACTGCTCAGGGGGGTGTGGGTAAGGCCCTGGATCAATTTCGCCGTCACCGTGGCCACGTCAGGGCAGGGATTGCCTTCGCATAGTACGTGTAGATTATTGCCGCGCACGCGCAACTTCAGCCGGACTTGGGGGAGCGCCACCGTGTGACGCAGCCAGCGGGCTAGCGCTGACAAGTTTTTTGGACGGGTATGTTCCTCAAGTTTCAACATGCGTGACTATCCCCCATCGCCCCAACCGTTGGTTTGCGATCAGTGACCGTGATGTTAACCAAGATATTGACCACAGTTGACCACAATGTTGACCACAATGTTGACCACAATAATGTTGACCACAATAATGTTGACCACAATAATGCTGACCACAATAATGCTGACCACAATAATGCTGACCACAATAATGCTGACCACAATTGATGATGTGCCCGCTCCCTCTCCAGCTTGGCTGGCTGACAGTCTACCCCATTGGCTCGTAATCCGCACCGTTAACCCGCTGACTGGCCTACAGGACGGGCCGAGGCTTGCCTCCCTAGGGGGGAAGCCTCGATAATACCCTCAGCGGGACATCCCTGGATCGGTCGGTGCCAACCGGGGTCTAGGTTACCCATTCCCGCCCTGCCCCCTAGCCTCAGGACACCTCAGGAGTGCCGCATGTCCTCACCACCCGCGCCCCGTGATCCGGCCCAATACCAATGGCTCCTAAGCGCCCTAACCCCTCCTTTCCTAGGTAGTCTCCTGGGGGGGGATGCGATCTTGGCGGGACTGGTTGAAATGGGACAAGCGAGCGAGGAGATTTTTCGGGGCGATCGCTTGCCCATGTTGCCCTTCCCCTCACCCTCCCAGGATAACAATTGAGAAGAGGTTCTCTATATTTGCTAATAACGTATTAACCTTGTGAAGGTTACGGTTGTGATGGCCCCGACATCGCCAGATGCCCCAGGGTTGCCTAAGCGACAGGACTGGACTCACTCACGATCGCCACTCCCCAACCTGCGCCCGTTCAGGCGATTTGCCGCCGCGATCGCGGGAGCACCCATCAACAATAGGCAGGGGGGATTTTCCCCTAACCTGCGGCCCCCCAAGGGTTCGCGCCTGGAATGAGGGGAGTGTTCTTGCCCGCAATCATCCCTCACGAGAAGAATTAAGCGTCATGAGTTCACCCCTCAATCCCTCGAATGATGCACTGGAACCCGTCGCAACGCAAGTGGAGGATGTCGGCCCAGCGGCCCCAACCCTCCCCACGTCAGCCAGTGGGGCAAAACGCACCCCAGCCGGTGATAGTGTGGGTCCGCACCAGCGTGGACCGGGCACAGATACGCGCGACACCGCATCGGTAACCTATCGTCATGCCGTCCAACCGCCCCATATTCCACCGATGCAACCCAGTGGACCTCAAACCATCAACCAGAGCAACCGGATCGCGAGGGTTACGACTAATATGACCGCTGCTGATAAACGACTACTCAACCGTCGCCTGCGCTTGACCGAGGAAATCTGGCAGGCTGTCCTGTGTGAAGAGTGTGGTCAGGAATTGGTTGACTTGCTGATCACCCTGCGCCAACTCTGTTCGCCGGAGGGGCAAGCCCCCAACTTTCTGGAAGCGGAAGTGCTGCGGGTCATTGAACAACTGGATCTGGAGGAGGCAATTCGGTTAACCCGTGCCTTCGCCCTCTATTTCCAATTGATCAATATCGTTGAGCAACACTACGAGCAACGCCAACAGCAACAACAATATCGCGATAACTACAACCAAAGTGTGCAGGATGCCGTTCGGGGCGGGCTGGGGGCTAGCCACCTGCGAACGACGGTGGATCAGGCCCTTGCGAGTGTGCGTGAAACTGCCCGATCAACGACTGAGGGCGCAGTGGCGGTGGAAACTTCTTTCCATGCCAGTCTTTTGGAGAAGAGTCTGTTGGTGTCTGGGGTGCCCCGGAAGGGGCCAGCGACGTTGCAATGGCTGTTTCCGGAACTAAAGCGGTTGAATGTGCCGCCCCAGCATATCCAACGGTTGATCGATGATCTGGATATCCGCATGGTGTTTACGGCCCACCCAACGGAAATTGTTCGCCACACGATTCGCAGTAAGCAACGACGGATTGCGGGGTTGCTGAGCCAGCTCGATTTGATTGAGTCGGGTAGCCAGTCGCCGATGGCGGATTGGGAGGCGGATACGATTCACCAAAAGCTGATGTCGGAGGTGCGCCTCTGGTGGCGAACGGATGAACTCCACCAGTTCAAGCCTTCGGTGCTGGATGAGGTGGATTACACCCTGCACTATTTCCAAGAAGTCTTGTTTGATGCGGTGCCGAAGCTGGCCGATCGCTTCAACCGCGCCCTCCATAGTGTGTTCCCCTATCTCCGTCCGCCGAGTACGAAGTTCTGTAAGTTTGGCTCTTGGGTAGGGGCCGATCGCGATGGCAATCCTTCGGTTACGCCCCAGGTGACTTGGCGCACGGCTTGCTATCAACGCCGGTTAGTGCTGGAGAAATATATCCAGTCAGTTGAGAAGCTGATCGCCTTGCTCAGTCCTTCCCTGCACTGGAGCCAGGTGTTGCCAGAACTGCTGGAGGCTCTGGAGCAGGACCGCATCCAAATGCCGGAGATCTATGAGGCGAAGGCGATTCGCTATCGCCAGGAACCCTATCGTCTGAAGCTGACCTATGTGTTGGAGCGGCTGAAAAATACCCGCGATCGCAACCTGTGTTTGGACAATAGCCTGGTGGAGGAGCGGACGGCTTCGGATTGTCCGACGACCAATTTGTATCGATCGGGCGATGAATTCCTGGCAGAACTGCGGCTCATCCAGGCCAGCTTAATCCAGACCGGGCTGGCGTGTGAGGAATTGGAAACCCTGATCCGGCAGGTGGAGATCTATGGCTTCAACCTAGCGCAGTTGGATTTACGTCAGGAAAGTTCTCAGCATGGCAATGCGATCGATGAGATCACGGCCTATCTCCAGGTATTGCCAAAGCCCTATGTTGACATGACTGAAGCTGAGCGGTGTAACTGGCTGGAGCAGGAACTCAAGACGCGACGGCCTTTGATCCCGGCGAATTTGCCTTTCTCGGAGCGCACCTGCGAGATTATTGAAACGTTCCGGATCACCTACGAACTGCAACAGGAGTTTGGCCAGGAGATGTGCCAAACCTATATCATCAGCATGAGCCATACGGTGAGTGATCTGCTGGAGGTGTTGTTGCTGGCCAAGGAGGCGGGGTTATACGATCCGGCCACGGGGATCAGCCGTTTGTTTGTGGTGCCGCTGTTTGAGACCGTGGAAGATCTGCGGCGGGCACCGGCAATCATGCAACACCTGTTTGAGCTACCCCTCTACCGTGCTCTGTTGGCGGGTGGGTATGAGGCAATGGCCCAGGCGGAGGGTACGGGTGGCGGCCCGATTACGGCTCTGCAAGAGGTAATGCTGGGCTATTCTGATAGCAATAAGGACTCTGGATTCCTGAGTAGTAACTGGGAGATCCACAAGGCCCAGAAGGCATTGCAGGTGATCGCGGAGAAGCATGGCATTGCCCTGCGCATCTTTCACGGTCGGGGCGGCTCGGTGGGGCGGGGGGGCGGTCCTGCCTATGAGGCGATTCTCGCTCAGCCCGGACGCAGTATCAGTGGCCGCATTAAGATTACGGAGCAGGGGGAGGTGCTGGCCTCCAAGTATTCGTTGCCGGAACTGGCGCTGTATAACCTGGAAAATATCACCACTGCCGTCATTCAGGCTAGCTTGTTGCGGACTGGGTTTGACAATATTGAACCCTGGAACGAAATCATGGAGGAGCTGGCGGCCCGATCGCGCCAGCACTATCGCCAGTTGATCTATGAACAACCGGATTTTATTGATTTCTTCCACCAGGTAACCCCGATCGAGGAAATTAGCAAGCTGCAAATTAGTTCGCGGCCCTCGCGGCGATCGGGTAAACGCGATATGGCCAACCTGCGGGCCATTCCCTGGGTCTTTAGCTGGACGCAAACTCGCTTCCTGCTGCCGTCGTGGTATGGGGTTGGGACGGCACTGCGAGATTTCCTCAATGAGGCTCCGGATGAGCACCTGGGGTTGCTGCGTTATTTCTACTACAAGTGGCCGTTTTTCAAGATGGCAATTTCTAAGGTGGAGATGACGCTCTCTAAGGTGGATCTGCAAATTGCCCACCACTATGTTCGGGAGTTGTCCCACCCGGATGATCGGGGGCGTTTTGAACATTTGTTCGAGCAAATTTCGCGGGAGTATCACTTGACGCGGGATCTGGTGTTGGCGATTACGGAGCATCAATGTTTGTTGGATGGTGATCCGGAGTTGCAGGCTTCAATCCGGTTGCGCAATGGTTCGATCGTGCCCCTGGGTTTCCTGCAAGTGTCGTTGTTGAAGCGGTTACGCCAGTATCAGTCGCAGGCGGCGAGTGGGATGGTAGTGCGATCGCGCTATAGCCAGAGCGAGCTGCTGCGCGGTGCCCACCTGACGATTAATGGGATTGCGGCGGGGATGCGTAATACGGGTTGATCCGGCTGATAGATCAAATAAAAACCCAAATTTCTGGGACAGGTCACGGGGCATTGGTGCTAGGTTCGCAAAATGCCCCAAAGGACCGACGGGGGAATGCGGGTAAGCCAGCCGTTAGGGGCGATGATAGGCCACGTTGAGGTCGGCGTGGGCCATCAGTGACAACTGTGGCCCAAAACTGCGATCGGTGCTGACCTTGGGCATCCTGGGATAACTTGGCACCACTCGCAGAATGCCTACCCCCCTGACGATGGCTTTTTGGCTTAGATCACCTGTTCAACTTCGACAATCTCCGGGATAAATTCGCGTAGCCGTCGCTCAATGCCCATACGGAGCGTCATCGTCGAACTGGGGCAAGATCCACAGGCTCCCTGAAGGCGTAGTTTCACCACCGGCCCTTCAATGTCCACTAGCTCGACATTGCCGCCATCCGACATCAGGTAGGGACGCAGTTCATCTAGGACTTGCTCTACATTTTCGGGCGTTAGTGCCATCGTAGCCATACTGATTTTCACCTTAAGCGAGGTAATAAAGACCGTTGTTGTTATTCTACCGCGCTCCTTCGATCGGCTTCTGGGTAACCGGCTAGCTCCACCGATGGGGGGACCTAACTGAGGGGACTTAACTGGACGTGAGTTCGATAACAGCCCCATTGCCCTCACCCCCCAGCCCCCTCTCCCAAATGGGGCGAGAGTCCGGGCATGATCAAGGTTTTAGGCCCCTCTCCCTGGGGCAGAGGGGTTGGGGCGGGGGTCATCGAACTGACGTTAACTGGGCATTACAACCTAGTGGTCTGTCAGTCCTAAACTTGAGTGTTGCAGATAAACGCTAAGGCCCGGCGACAAGCTCCCGGCGACAAGCTCTTAGGGTAACCGGGGAGGAAATAATCCGTTTCCCCTAGGGAGACGCGGCGCGAACGGGCTGGGCCAGTCGAGAACCATAATCTTAAGTTTGACAGACCACTAGGTATTACCACCTTTGCGGACGATCGTCCGCGTCGATCGTCCCATGCAGTTTGGGCTGGCAGGGCGATCGGATAGGGCGATCGGATAGAGCGATCGGAACTTTGCAAATTGACCGGACGTCATGGGTGAGCAAGAGAATGATCGTGGGAAGAGAGATTGTGGGAAGAGAGATTGTGGGAAGAGAGATTGTGGGAAGAGAGATCGTGGGAAGAGAGATTGTGGGAAGAGAGATCGTGGGAAGAGAGATCGTGGGAAGAGAGATCGTGGGAAGAGCAATTCTAGCCAGAGCGACTGGCCAGCCATTGATGTTGAGAAGTGTCGCTTGAGAAGTGTTGTTGCTGCTGCTAGCGCACGTTCGGCCAAAAGAATCGCAGAGACAGTCAATCATCCTTGGGTGTCAACCTATCCCTGCATTTCATGTCTGTATTTTATTCCTGCATAATTGCGTCCCTGCATTGACGTGCCCCAATTCAATCTGAGGTGAGGAGAGTACCATGTTGGCCGATTTGCGATTCATCAGGGTTCTTCTGGTCGGGGGGATCTTTGCCACGGCGATCGTCCCCCTCCAACCAGCCCGTAGTCAGATGTTGCCCCAAGGCTGGGGGTCTGTCGGCGTGAAGGAGGGTAGGGCTAGTTATGCCGTGGGTGCCCGCTGGATCGACCTGGGGGTCGAGGTGGGGGGCACGGAGCAAGGCGAGGCCGGAGCCGATGTCTTAAAGTTTGTGAGTTTACCCCTGTTGTCTCCCTATGCGGGTGTTGGGCTTTATTCCGGGGAGGAGCCGTTGGCCTATTCGGCGGGGGTACAAGTGCGCCCCCAAGGTAACTGGTTTATGGGCGCAGGCTATCACTCGGTGCGGGGGGTGAATGGTCAATTGGGGATTAAGTTTTAATCCCGTTGGGCACCTGATGGGTTAGGAACTGACGGGTTAGGAACTCACTAGGGACTGGACAGGGGTTGCTGCGTCGGCTGGGAGGGCCAGTTACCAAAGACGGGCGTTGCATCCAAACCGGTAATGTGTTGGAACTGATCGGGGGTAATTGTGGTGGCGATCGGGTGGTGTTCCCAGTGTTTGAGACGATCGTAGGTTTTGGTCAGGAAGGGTACCCCTCGAAGTGAGGCTAAGCATAGCCAGTTTTCCACCAAGGTTTCCACCAAAGCCAACTCAATCAGAGGGGTTGGGTAAACCGCAAACAGGGCTTCCAGCGAACTATTCACACGACTCTCATCGTCACCTGTAAGACGGTAACTACTGAGAATATGCTTGACGCGCTGCCGTTCTAGCTGTTCCTGAAGTTCCATATCGCCATGCCATGCTTGCCATCCGATCGCGGCCTTTGTCGAAGGTGAATGATTCACCCTCCCTACACCCTTATTATCAGGGCTAATGCCGATTTGGTAATGAAAGTCAAGTAAAGTTATTAGAAGTAATCCCGTTGTCATGCGCCGATCGCTCTTAACAAGCCGCTCTCAACACCGAGTTCCCCTAGTGATTCCGGTGGCAGCCCCGATCGCCGCCATTTGCCCACATTTGCCTACATTTACCCAGCGTTTACCCAGCGTTTACCCAGCATTTGTCCACTCGTATTCCCCTGGCGAACCTGACATTCGGCGGCAAACTGTGTATGTTTGAGTAGAGGCGAGGCAAAGATCCGAGCCAGCAAGGGAGCGTGGGGTGGCAGACCCAGTTTTGTAATGCGATCGCGTCGCTTATCTCCCGCCTGAGAGGGTCTTGACTGTATTGCTCAACCCATATCGCAGTGTTCTAGGAGCGGAATTGCAATGGTTGATCAGCACTCTGTACCTGAGGTTCCCCCAGCAAAATCGCAAAGGGGATGGCAACCGCTGCGACGCTTGGGCATTCGTCAAAAAATTCTTTGGGGGTACGGTTTGATCCTGGGGATTGCGGTTGGGGGAACCGTGCTCGGCTTAGTGATGAGTGATTTTTATCAAAACCGGGCACAGGAATTACGGGATGATGCGATTGAAGAGGTTGCCCTCTCTAACCAATTACAAATTACGTTGCTGCATATTGCTTGGCATCAGATGGAATTGCTCCATACCTTAGAAACAGACCCAGAGCATTTTGCGGAAAGCATCGCCTACTTCCAGACTGAGCTAGCGGAAGTTGAAGAAGTTTGGTCTACTTTTAAGACTTCCTATGAAGATATAGCCACCGATGAATCGGATAAAGAATTGCAAGTCTTTCAAGAGATGGCTGAGCAATACGAACGATCGATTCAACCTTACCTAGAACAGGCTAACCGCTTGGTCCAAATCGCTACCGATCAATCTGAACAACTCAATAATACGGTTCGTCAACAACTGACTGACTGGATCGATAGCCCTGAATCCCGTGCGATCGAAGGATTTCTAGATCTGCTGGAAGAGTTTGAAGAAATCGCTAATGAAGAGCTTGCTGAATATGAGACTGAATTAGCCCTTGCCACGACACTGCGCACTCAGATCATCACCGGGAGTATTGTCCTGTCTATTCTGTTGGCAATTCTTTTGGCCTATTTCATCAGCCGCAGTATTACTAAACCTTTACTGAAAACTACAGATGTTGCCCGCACGGTGACTGAAAACTCTAACTTTGAGCTTCAGGTGCCGATTACGGCTCAAGATGAAGTGGGGCAATTGGGCGATTCCTTAAATAAGTTGATTGTTAAAGTCAAACAACTCCTGGATGAACAAAAGGCTGCAACAGAAGAACAGTTAATTCAAGCTGAAAAAATGGCTAGTCTGGGTCGAATGTTGGCGGGGGTTGCCCATGAGATCAGCAATCCGGTTAATTTTATCTATGGCAACCTGGTGTCGGCTGATAATTACATCAAAGATCTTTTTAGGCTTCTAGATACCTATCAGGCACAGGTACCCAATCCTCCGATCGCAGTTCAGGAGGAAATTGACGCGATCGAGCTTGACTTTGTGGCAGAGGATTTACCCAAGCTGCTGCAATCGATCAAGGTGGGAGCTGAGCGGACACGCCAGATTGTGCTGAGTCTGCGTGACTTCTCCCGTGTGGATGAATCCGAGGTTCACCCCGTTGATTTACCGGCTTGTCTCGATAGCACCCTGTTGATTTTGAATAATCCCATCAAACAAGGCGTGAACATTGTCCGCAACTATCGGGAAGTCCCCAAACCAGAAGGCTATGCGGGATTGCTCTACCAGGTTTTTATGAATCTGTTGAGTAATGCCTTGGATGCCCTGGGGGATGTGGACCCAGCAACTAAACCCGCTGATTGGCAGCCCACCATTGAGATCAGTCTGACACAGCCAGACAATACCCAGGTTGAGATTCAGATTGTTGACAACGGGCCAGGGATTGCGGCTGAGCATGTGGATCAGATTTTTCAGGCGTTTTATACCACGAAACCCAGAGGGGTGGGGACGGGCCTAGGGCTAGCCATTAGCCATCAAATTGTGGTGGAAAAACATGGAGGCGAGTTGCAATGCCAAACCCAGATTGGTGCAGGTACAACTTTTAACATTCGGCTACCGCTCCGCCTTCAACCCCCGCCCATGACCGCGATTCAGCCCCCATCAGCGTCGGTACTGAGCCATTCACCGTCAGCTTAAGGGAGCAGTTGGGGGATTCAGTTGGGGCTTGCGCCAGCGATCGCTCACGGTCTTCACAAAGCCAGCACATGGTACTGCAATCAACGCCCCCAAGAGGCCACCCAACTTGGCCCCGATCAAGAGTGAGATCAAAATCCAAACGGGGTTGAGACCGATCGCTTCGCCCAAAATTCGGGGAACAACCACATTCTCATTCACTTGCAGGAGACCTTCCCCGATCGCAAACACCTTGAGGGCCAACCAAGCATCCTGCCAAGCAATTAGGGAGACAACCACGAGCAAACTGAGGGTCCCACCAAAGGGGATAAGGGTCATAAGCCCGATCGCTAAGCCAAACAGCAGGCCAAAGGGGACTTTCAGGAGGATCATCACCAACGTCATGACCGTGCCGGCAATCAGGGCGACGATCGTTTGGCCGATAAAGTAATTGTGGAAGGTTTCATTGAGGGATTGTTGCAATTCACTACCCATATTGGGCGGGAGCCACGAAAAAATGCCTTGCCAAACCCGTTCACCATATAGCGCCAGGTAAAAGGACAACACAACGGTCAGAATGATATTTAAGAGGCTGCCGATCGTATCGAAGGCTAGGCTAAGTAACTGCTTGGCAAATTTCTGTACTTGGGTTGAAATCCGATCAGCTAGTTGATTCAATAACCCTGTTACATCGACGGGTAAATTTTGATCGATTGCCCAATCTTGAAACAGGCGAAGCTGCTGCTTACCGGCGATAAACCAACTTGGCAAGGAAATGATTAATTCATTAAGTTGCTTGATAACGAGGGGAACAAAAATCAGAATCAGTAAAATAAAAATGAGGGTGGCCAGCAGTAGGACCGCCAGGACCGCTAGGTTACGTTTACCCCACCAACTTTGTAGAAATTTAATGGGATAATCTAATAAAAAAGCAATCAGCGTCGCGATAATCAAAATATTGGGCAGGGGTTGAAAATAATTACAAACCAGCAGTAATACCCAACCGTTCAATACCAGTAAAGGCAGGGTTAAACCCAGCAGTGCCCAACGGGGTAAGGTAGTTTTTGCTAACTGTAACATCATGAGTATCCGTTAACGTTGGCAGGTATCCCTCTGAGAGGAGATTGGGAGGCACGGAACGGCAGAGAGAACTCAAGCAATGCGCTCCCTCTCTGCGTTGAACGGTGTCCATGCTCCCACTATTGAATGATCTTATCAAGGGCACTTCGAATAATTGCCTTATTGCGAAAATCAAGCACGCCATACTAGGCTATGCTCAATAAGCACCTCTATTTTTCAATGTGCCCTCAACTTAGTATCCTGTCAGCATTGAGAAGGGAAAGGCTGTCGGCCAAAGTAAGATGATCGCAGGCCCCACGATCGCTCTTCCCCTGCCCCAGCAGACAGTTTCCCATGTACGCTGCCACCTTCCGACCCTATCACCGCTACTTTTGTCCTCCCCTCCAAACCCATCACGGAGAATGGCGGGTACGTGAGGGCATCATTGTTCGGCTAGCATCCTCGCAGGAAAATCAAGGCAGGATCGGCTGGGGAGAAATTGCTCCGATCCCGTGGTTTGGCAGTGAATCCTTCACCCAAGCTTGGGCCTATTGCCAACAGTTGCCCCCGAACCTCCCCCCGATCCCGGAACTGGAAATTCCTGCCCAGTTGCCCGCCTGCCAGTTTGGCCTAGTCAGCGCCTGGTTAGACCTCACCGGACCAGAAACCGTTCTCCCGCCAGAGGCCGTTCGCGTAGCGTCTCCGCAGGAGAATCGACCCGCCTCACTCTGTGGCCTTTTACCCACCGGGGCCGCAGCCCTCATCCATTGGCCGCACCTCTATAACCAGGGCTATCGGACCCTGAAATGGAAAATTGGGGTCGCCCCGATCGCCCAGGAGTTGGACTGCTTCCAGGCCCTTTTGTCTGACTTACCCCCAACGGTTACCCTCCGCTTGGATGCCAATGGTGGTTTAAGCGTCAGCGAGGCAACGGCCTGGTTGCAAGCCTGCGATCGCTATCCGGGCCGCATTGAGTTTCTCGAACAACCGCTCCCCCCCGCACAACTAGCGGCGATGCTTACCCTTAATCAACAATTCGCAACGCCCCTTGCCCTGGATGAATCGGTGGCGACCCTGGACCAACTCGATCGCTGTTATCACCAGGGTTGGCGGGGGATTTACGTGCTCAAACCTGCGATCGCCGGTTCCCCCCAGCGCCTACAGCAACGGTGTCAAGACTATGGGTTGGATATTGTGGTTTCCTCGGTGTTTGAGACCGCGATCGCTCGTCAAGCTGCCCTCCGCCTCGCCTATCAACACTCACCCACCCCACGGGTACCTGGTTTTGGCACCCAGCATTGGTTTGGCGATGACCCGCTCCAAGCTGCCCATCCCGCCCAACTCTGGCAGGCATTGGCCGAATCACCCTGTCCCACGGGAAACCCTACTGCCGACTGATGGTGGACAGACAAACGGCTTGCTCACCCCCTAGTGGACCTAGACCCGGAAAATCTCTCTGTGATTCCGTTAAGGTTTTTAACAAGCAGGAAGCGCGAGAGTTGCTCAAAAAAGGCATTGAAAACGGGCTGGTCAGCGATCGCGTTGAAGGACAGTGGCCTAAAAATGTATGGTCTGTCAGGACGTGTGGAGCTCCCCTTTCCGATCGCCCGCTCTTGTTCCCGGCATCGTTTAGCCAACCGCTAGGGTTTTGTATGGTTTTGCCCTTTGATGCTGCCCCTACCGAAGCACGGATCGAGAAATTCTGGCAACTTTCCGCCAGTTTTGGCATGGAACGCAACGCTTACCACAACTATCTGAACGAGATTGTCAGCGATCGCTATACCCTCATCCACGGCTTGCAAATCCTGCGCGATGAACTTCAGTTTGCCGCCTCTAGTCCAACGGACATGAAAGCGTGTGGGGCGGATATGAGCTTACCCAGCGTGGTCACGACATTGGCCTATACCAACTGCGGCGATCGCATCCACCAGGGCGAAGCAACCAAGCGCTATCGGGACGTAGTGGCTTCACGGTTTGCCACCCTGTCGGAAATTGGTGAACTCAAGTTAGAAGCCTTTTTCCCCGCTGGCGGCGGCACAGATAATGGGGCCACCCTCGCCCACGTCACCGTCGCCCATGAGTTGGACGAACCCCTCAAGCGACGCGTCTATGACGGCAATCCCCAGTCCATTTCCCTCGTCGCGTTCGCGCAGCGTCTCCATAGGAGAATCGACCTCAAAACCCACGTCGGACGGTTACGCGAGAATGGCCAACACATTTACGGCAAAACCCGTGAGTCGCCCTGGCGGGAACCCCGTGATGCCTGTGGCGCGTTCGCGCAGCGTCTCCATAGGAGAATCGCAGAAATTCCGTATAAGGTGCAATTCTCTGGGCTATAAAGCGCCCGTTCAAGGCCCATTCCGGAAGCAGGTCAGGCATTAGCAACCCTGAATCTCATCAGCTCTTAGCACCCGTAGGACTTCAATGCTATCGTGTGTCCGCCCGCTGCTTGAGAAGAGCTTGAGAAGAGGTTAACCGCATGGCACTGACAGAAGATACGGAAAACGATCGCCTCATTGGCACCCCCGGCCCCGACAACGAAACCTTAACTTTTGGTCAATTGCGGCGGTTTTCCAACGGGGTTTGGATGCTCAGCGGTGACGACACCCTATTCGGGTCATCCGATAATGAACTGATCCTCGGCAATCGGGGTAATGACAGCTTATTTGGGGGGCCTGGCTTTGATAGCCTCCTGGGCGGGAAAGGGGCCGATACCCTCTATGGCGACAGTGAGAACGATATCCTACGGGGCGATCGCTGGCATGATGTCCTCTTCGGTGGGGATGGGAACGACACCCTGCGGGGTGGGAAAGGCAATGATCAACTCTTCGGCGGGGGCGGCAACGATGTCCTGGTGGGAGATTTGGGGGCGGATACCCTGGACGGCGGATCGGGGCGGGATACCCTGGTTCTGCGGGTTGATGAGGCGGATGCGAACATTAACCTTGTCGATGTGCTGATCTATGAAGACAGCTTTGACTTCATTGGCCTCAGCGGCGGCGTGGACTATGACGAACTGCGCCTTGAGAACGCCGGGAATCGGGTCGCGGGCAGCCGCGATGACACCCTGATTCGCCTGCCCGATGGCCGGATTTTGGGGATTATCGCCGATACGCCTATTTCTGACCTGAACGAGGGCGATTTTGTCAGCGTTGCTGATGATGATTTAAATAACCAGTGGACCCTTTCGCTCTAAGGATAGTGCCATGCCGAATCAACCCTTGATCTTCCTAGCCGGTGCCAGCCGGGGCGTTGGGCGAGAAATTGCCCACCATCTGGTCAACCAATCCTATGCGGTCAAGGCACTCCTCCGCAGTGAGGCAACGCGTCCGGAGCTAGAGGCCCTCGGCATTACCGTGGTGATTGGGGATGCCCTCGACCTCGCTGCCGTCGCCCAAGCCATGCAGGGAGACCCGATCGCCGTGGTCATCAGCACGATCGGGGGCCTACCCCAGGAGGGACAACGATCGGATTACCTGGGCAATCGCAATTTGATCGATGCGGCGGTGGCTGCTGGCGTGGGGCAATTTATCCTGGTGTCCTCGATCGGCAGTGGCAACAGTGCGGTGGCGTTGGCTCCCCACATCCTCGAAGCCTTGGGACCCGTGCTGGTGGAAAAGGAGAAGGCAGAGCAACACCTGATCGCCAGCGGTTTGACCTATACGATCATCCGTCCCGGCGGTCTCAAGTCGGAACCGGCCACGGGCAATGGTGTGTTAATTCAGGACCCGGCGATCGCGGGCAGTATCCATCGGGCTGATGTGGCGGATCTCGTCTGTCGGTGTATTCAGGCTCCCCCGGCCTTGAACCAGATCTTTTCAGCCGTCGATCGGTCACTGCTCTATGGCACACCCCCGCTGCACCCCATTGTTTGGTAGCGAGGTTGGCATTATTAGAGGTGTTACGGATAACGGCATTTTTTAACCAAATTCCTGCTCAATAATGCGCCAGCGGATCGCAATAACGCCCGGTTCTAAACTTAAACGGCTGACAATTTGTTCTAAAAGCGCGTCGTTGCGTTCTTGTGTCACCAGTTCGGCTTCCACGCTGACGCGATCGGGCATCTCTTCCAAATCCTCACTAAAGAGCGATCGCAGGCGTAATTTCTCACTACCAACCGCTTGTAGCAATAATGCGCGAACATGGGCTTCCTCTTGAGTCCGACAGATGACCTCACAGCGATAGCACAATTCCAGTTCCGTGCCTTGCAACGGTTGTTGGTTGATGCGGTATCCCAAGGGGCGCAGGACTAAATTGGCAACTAGAACAGCGATCGTCCCCGCAATGGCTTGGAATAATAGACCAGCACCCGATAACGAACCGATCGCCGCAGCACACCACAGGGTTGCAGCCGTATTCAACCCCCGCACCGTCAAGCCTTCGCGTAAAATGACACCACCGCCGAGGAAGCCAATGCCAGAGACCACCTGCGCGGCAATGCGAGTCGGACTGGCATCACCTGGCGTTAGTACAGAGAGCATGACAAACAGAGCCGCCCCGGTTGCGACCAGCGTGTTGGTTCGCAATCCTGCCATGCGCTGCCGCCACTGGCGTTCTAACCCCAGGGCTGAACCCAGTAGGAAGGCAACACTCAGGCGAAGGATAAAGTCGGTTGATGTCATGCGCTTTGTCCCACAAGGTTTAGAATGAAAGCCCCAAGAAGAGACTAACTAGGTAGAAATACAGTAACAATCCCGTAAAATCCTTGATAGTTGTAATAAACGGATCGGCAGCAGGCCCGTGGTCAAAGCCAAGTTTGAGCAAAAGCCAGGGCAGCAATGCGCCCAAAACGGCTGCCAATGTAATCACGGTAAATAGGGATAATCCTACCGCTAAACCGAGTTGAGGGATGTCATTCGGAACACCTTGCCAGACATAGGCAATCAGCCCACCTGCCAGACCTAGAATGAGTCCCATAATTGCCCCAATCCGCAACTCTCGAAACAGGTAAGATCCATAGCGATGAATATTGATATGCTGCCAAGCCAAGCCACGGGCAAATACTGTTGTCGATTGAGTGCCGACGTTGCCGCCCATGTCCATCACGACAGGAATAAAGATAGCAACGGAAACCACGGCTTCCAGGATTTCCTCAAAATTTTGAATCACTCCACCAACCACCATGCCCCCAATCAACGTAATAATTAAACAAGCAATGCGGAGTTGAATGGCATAGTGAATGGGTCCTTTAACTAATCGCTCACTCCAGGCTTGATCCCGATTTAGCAAGTTGCCAACACCTGCCTGCGCTAGAATGGTACTGGTGGCTTCTTCTTCAATCAAATCCAGCACATCATCAAAGCTCAAATCTCCAACCAATCGCCCTTCTTGATCAACAACGGGAATGGCCGGTAGGTCTTGCTCCTTCAATTGCTTGGCCGCAAATAATTCTGGATCGGTGACGCTAACGGCAACATGGCTCCCTTGAGCCAGAGATTGGATCAAGGTTGCGGGAGCCGCCTTCATCAGTTGGGTGGGTCGCACGAAGCCCCGATAGAACCGCTGGGCATCAATCACAAAGATGATATCTAGTTCATCATCGCTTAAGTTGGACTCGCGGACTGCGGCGATCGCATCTCCAACGGTCCAATGTTCTCTCAACGCCAGATACCGCAAACTCATGCGCCGTCCCACACTGCCTTCGGGATAGCCCAATAAGAGGTTGACCACGGCACGGGATTCATCACTCAGTTGGTTGAGCAACCGTTTGGTCACTTTTGCGGGTAACTCTTCAAACAGACGAACGCGCTGCTCCGGATCAAGGGCTTCCAAAAAGGGCAAACTTTCGGGATCAGTCATGCCCTGAATCAGGATGATTTGCTCTTCTGGAGTTAGGGCTTCAAACACTGCGATCGCCTTGTCTTTCTCTAGCAACCGAAAGGCTAAGACCCGCTTGTGGGGAGACAAATCTCGCAGCGATCGCAGAAAGGTAGAGACATCTAATTGATTGGCAGTCCGCTTAGCGGCTCCCAGTACCTTGGGCTGGGTCAACATATCTTCCAAGGGATTGATGGCCATTGGTCGTCTCCTTAAATTCTGTAGATTTTTTGTGGATCGGTTACCTCAATCTGAGGGGAATGAAAGTGCAAGTTGTTCCCAAAGGTGTTCAATCTGGGCAAAGGCTTCCTGGAGTGAGATTTTGCCACCGGTTTCTAAAGCCGCAATCAAGGTAACCCGTTGAGCAAATTCCTGTAGATTGGCATTAAACAACAGTGCTTCGGGTGTAAAGTCGCCCTGATAGCGAACGTAGGGATAGAGGAAAAGGGGTTTAATCATGGTACACATCCTGAAGAATTAGGGAGATGAATCTCCAGCAGAATTTAGCTCAATTCCTGATCAAAATTGAGTCGTTTTTTACGTCAATAATCAGCTACTTCAAACTGTCATAATGCACCTGTAGCGATCGCTAATGTTCAGAAGCATTGCAGGCAAAATTAGCACGATCACTCAGCGCAATCGCAATCGAGAGCAATGATTAAGACATCGAAAAATCCACTTCAAGTCAGCTACCCAGAACTGACCAAGTGTGGATATTGCATCACTATGCAGTTGACTGAAACCTTTGCATGATTCATCTCCTTATCGGTACAGTCGCCATGCCCAGAGGCGACCAGAGATGAACCTAGAAGCTCTACGATCGAGCCAACTTAGGCAAATCCATTCGCACGTTCGCGCTAGCGCAGAACGCAACTCTGCTCGCCCACTGATCACAGCGGGATCTATGACAGGGATCTTCATCCAAAAGGACTAATTCTTGCAGCGTAGCTAAACAGCTACTACTACCAGGAACGTCCATATAGCTAAACTCCTTAAAAAGTCGAGATCGCAGACTGAGTAATAGGCAAAAACTGCTTCAGCCCGTCTACTACCATAGATGCAGGAATCTTTGTATGTCAACCCCAAAAGAGAAAACAAACGAAGTGTGGAGCAGCGCAACGGTGCAGTTGCAACGACACCGAGTGGTCTGTCAGCGTTGAAGTTGTGGGGATACAGCTTTTCCTCGCCTGGTGCAGTAGGATACCGAAAAAGGCTTTTTCCGAATGCAGTCGCGCTATGCAACCGCTGCCGCTGGAACGGATAGAGCTAGCCACCGCCGCTGACCATCGCTGGGCAGGTGACCGTTGCGACAGGCTATCCTAAAGGCGTGTTGATGATTCTCGCGCTTGGGCTTGTCCTATGACTGATACGGCACCTTTAGAAATCGCCCCCTCGCACCCTGAGCAACCGGCCCTAGCGGCTGAGGTCCTGATTCGGGATATGGAAATTGATGACCTGGCCCCGGTCTATCACTTGGGCGATAGTTTATTTAGCAGTGATTTGTATCCCTATATCTACCGCACCTGGGACGAATGGGAGGTCATTGGGTTATACAATACCGATCCCGATTACTGCCTGGTGGCTGAAAGCAATGAGCAACTGGCGGGTTTTATTCTGGGCAGCATTATCAGCAAAGCCTCAGTCACCTACGGGTACATCATTTGGCTGGGGGTGAATCCAGCCTTTCAACGGCGGGGGATTGCCGATAATTTGGTCGATAAATTAGTCGAACGGCTGATTAACGATGGTGCCCGCTTCATGATCGTGGATACCGATCCGGAGAATATCCCGGCGGTTAATTTTTTCACGCGCAAGGGATTTGGCGATATCCGTCGCCATGTGTTTTTATCCATGAACCTGCGCGAACACCCCTACTATGGTCGCCTGATCACCTACGAACAGGAAAAGGCCGCGCGATCGGTCTGGCAACACCCCCGACGACGACCCAATCCCAAGGGGTAACCCCTAGGGTAAATCTGCCAGTTTCCCAATATTCACCAGCGTTAACCCGGCACAGGTCCGCTTCAGCAAACCCGTGAGAACATTCCCTGGACCCACTTCCCAAGCTTGTTCAATCCCCAATGTCGGCAGTTGCAGGCAAATCTCGCGCCAGCGCACTTGCCCGGTCATTTGGGCCGCTAACCGCTGTTTGAGCAGGTCGGCAGCCGTCGTCGCCACGGGTTCCACGTTGGAGAGGACCGGCACCTGGGCCGGTTGAAAGGCGATCGGCTCCAACACCTGCGCAAACTCTGCCGCCGCTGGGGCCATCAGGGGCGAGTGGAAAGCTCCGGAAACATTGAGCCGCACAGCCCGTTTGGCCTTGACCTGTCCCAGCACCGTATCCACCGCTGCGGGTGTCCCAGAGATCACCACCTGGGCCGCACTGTTGTCATTGGCCAGGACCACATCGGCGGTGTTGGCTAACGCCTGGTCCAATTGAGCGCGATCGGCCCCGATCAGCGCCGCCATGGCCCCATTCTCACTGCTATCCATCAGGGCCGCCCGTTTTTGGATCAGCCGCAAGCCCGTGGCAAAGTCAAACACACCCGCCGTGTAGAGAGCGACGTATTCCCCCAAGCTGTGCCCCGCCACCAGGTCCGGTTGGTGCCCCCGATCGCGCAGGAGATCCACCAGGATACTTTCAATCACATATAAACAGGGCTGGGTATAGAGCGTGCGGGCGAGTTCGGTTTCATCTCCCTGGCAGCGATCGCGGACTGACCAGCCCAACACCGCTTCCGCCTGCTGAAAACGTTTCTGCGCTAACGGCTCTGTGTGCAGATCGACCCCCATGCCAACGACTTGCGACCCCTGTCCAGGAAATACCCATGCTGTTTTCATGCGTTCTCATTACGTGAAAGACCGGATCAATCCTACCGTTTCTTGACATTCGTTTTTTGGGGTTGAATACCACCGGGTTTGGCAAGGGATGCACGACCGCCGCCGCTGGACACGCCTTTTGGGCCACTGCCCCCCTCCAGTCCCAAGAGTTGCCTCACCCCGTGCGATCGCGCCCACCCACCTGGGATATGCCCTAGTCGATCAATCAGTCGATCAATCACTGCTTAATAGCCTTCCCAAGGACTCACCTGTAAGACCCCCCTGGGGGTAAAGACCACCTTAAAGGTGGCCACCGCTTGGGGCGCAGTTGCCGGGACCGCACTGGCCGTTGCCTGTTGTAACTGGGGCAGGGGAATTTCAGCCGCATAGCGGGCAGCATCGGCATTCGTCGGTTCATACCGCAGCACTTGTCCCGTTGACGTCGCCTCCACCCGATAGGTCAGATCAGTCTCAAAGGTCGGTCGCGTCTGCCATTGGGTATCAATGCGCTCATAGAGGGCAGGTACGATCGCCGCGATCGCCTCAGCATCCGTAATCGTGACTGTGGGGCTGGCAGTTGTGGGAGCAGTGGCAGTGGCAACAGTCGGCGTTGGCGAGGCAGCGGTCGGCGACGGGGCGGGAGCCTGACGGGTATCGGGTTCTGGGACTAGCCCCCGCCACGGACTCACTTCCAGCACCCCTCTAGGCGTAAAGACCACTTTGAATAGGGCGATCGGTCCCTGGGCCGCCGTTCCCCCTTCCACCGGGATGAAGACCAGTTCCGGCAGGGGGGTGCGATCGACCTGAAGGCGGGAAGTCTCGTTATCTGGAGCGTAGCCAACGATCGCCCCGTTGAGATCGACACTCACCTTGTAGGTCAGGGTTTCATCGAACTCCGGTTCATCCCATTCCTGATCGATCGCATCGTAAAGCTGGGTGCGTAGCCGCCGTAATTGATCAACATCGGTGATCTCGATATTGGTCGCCGCCCCTTCGCCAACTTCAGGACTTGCTGTGGGTGAGGGGCTGGCGGTGGGCGAAGCCGAGGTTTCCGTATCCGCCCGCCATGCTGGTTGCCGGGGACGCTGGGTTTCCGGGACGGGCAATAGGAAGAAGGCAGCGGCTCCCGCCAGGGCCACGCCGGTCACCCCAAGGGCGATCGGGGTCACCTGTTCCCGCAGGGGAGGCGTCGGGGCATCCTTACGGGCAACGGGCTGGAGTTGGATTTGCACATCGGGTAGGGTGCGGGCATCGGCCCGAAATTGGTCGATCGCCTCCACCAGATCAAACAACTGCACCGTAGTAATGTCTGCCTGCATCAGGGCTGCTGGATTACTGGTGGCCACTCCTTGGGGGTGGATGGTTAAACGATGGAGGTTACCCACCCGTTCCAAGCGCACGAGGGCAGAGGCAGAGCGCTGGGCCTGGACCGATGGCACGCCGCTGAAAAGCTCCTGCACATAGAAGTTCACCGCCTGCACTAGGTGTTCAAAAAACTCACGCCCACCAATCAGGGCATCGTGTTCACTAATATGGCACTCGGCATTCAACAACGTGGCCATCAGGGGACGGGCTTCCCCAGTCGGTTCCAGTTCCGTCGCATCGCCCAGCCCCTCCAGGACCAGGGTGCAGTTGGGTAAGCGATAGTGGCGCTGAATCGTCATCTAAACTTCTCCGTCAAACAGACTGACCCAAAAGCGCTGCATCCCTGCTGTCCCGGTACAGAACAGCAATTGTTCGAGCAAGCTCAGCGCCAGTTGGTTCAATTTTTCATCGGTGTCGTAGAGCAGCACCCCGCCCCGCCGGGGGTTCATGCGGGCACGAAAGTGCGCCCGGAAGCGTTCCAAATAGTGGGAAAGCCGAAAATGGTGGTCGGTGGACAGATCCTTCTGGCGCAGTTGTTGGTAGTCCAAGAGCAACTGGCGAATGATCACGGTCAAACGGCGGGCCAGTTGGCAAATCAGAAAGACCAGGGCCTTGGCCTCCGCTAAGCTCAGGGGGCGGCGTTGGTGATAGCGGCGGAGGGGATTGGTGCTGCGTAGCCGCCAGAGATGGACGCGGTTTTTAATCAAGCTTTGCAGGCCCAGTTCCTTGGACATATACAGAATGGCCTCGGAACCGTTCAGGTCCAAGGCTTCGATCGCCAAAAGCATCAGATCAATCTGCTGGCGTGCCCGTTTCGGACAGCTAGCCTCGGATAGGGGAATATCGGGCAAACTGTCTAGGATCAGGGGAGTAGTGTCAGACACTTGGGTAGGTTTGGGCATTGTGCTGGCAGAAACATTCATGCGAACCGATTCGACCCCAGTATGTGGAACATCCAGCCGCATTGTATCGAAATCCGGATCTCGCTCAGTATAGTGCAAACCTTGCGAGGTAGTCTTCTAGTGTACGATCGTCTCTGCTGCGCTGACGATTATTACCGGCCATTCGTTTCCCTATGGACCTGAAAACGCTGATTCGTGAGATTCCCGATTTCCCCAAACCGGGCATTGTCTTCCGCGATATTACAACCCTGCTGCACAACCCTGACGGTTTGCGCTACACGATCGATCAGCTCACCGAGCACTGCCGCGACTGGGGGGCGGATCATGTGATCGGGATTGAATCACGGGGCTTTATTTTCGGTGTGCCCCTTGCCTATAACTTGAATGCGGGGTTTGTGCCCGTGCGGAAGCCGGGGAAGTTACCGGCAGCAGTCCATACGATCGAATATGACCTGGAGTATGGCACCGATCGTCTGGAAATTCACCAGGATGGGCTGCCACCGGGCTGCAAGGTGATTATTGCCGATGACCTAATTGCGACGGGCGGTACGGCACGGGCCACCGCAGATCTGGTGCAACGCATGGGCTGTGAACTGGTGGGCTTTAGCTTTATTGTCGAGCTATCGGCGCTAGGCGGGCGGCAGCACCTACCCGATGTCCCGATCGTGAGTTTGGTGACCTACGACTAGACTGGCTGTGGGGAACTCATTACCCATTGCAATGGGTAGCGCGGGGCAGGAGTGGTTTCAAATCCCGGCTTGTAAGAGTTGGTTTGCCGTCAAGGGAGTCGCTGGTTCCAATTCGGTGAGGAGGGCAGAAACGATCGTCGCTTCACCCGTGAACACGGCTGCTTCGTAGAGGCCCTCCACTAGGGTTAGGATGGTCACCTGTTGGCTAATCGGATCAATGATCCAGTATTCGTTAATCTCACGGGCTTGGTATTGCGATCGCTTGTAGCGATAGTCGCGATCGATATTGCGTTTGCCGGGGGAGACGACTTCGACGACGAGGCGGGGTGGGGGCATATCGGTGGTGATCGTCGATCGCGTGGCTCCTTGTAGCATGGCATCTAGAGCTTCGGAAAGCACAATTAAGTCAGGGATACGGACGGTAGCACGACCACCGCTGACAACGACCTCGGTTTTCATTGTGAGCAGCGAGGGTAACAGACCCAGTTGGCAGAAATAGGCAAACAGAAAGGTGGCAATGCGACGGTTTAGCTCGCTTTCGGGGGGCATGGCAACCAGTTCTCCGTTTTCGAGTTCGTAGAGCGTGTCGCTGTCGTCCTCGTAGGCAAAGAATTCGGCGAGGGTCATGGGGGGGGCGAGGGTGGTGATCATGGGATGAGGTATCGGTTAGAGGTGCGGCGGATGGTTTCATTATGCTGGGGAGCATTGGGCAGTATCAAGCGGTTGCGTATGCTAATGTCCTACCTAGCTAAATCGAATGGCGCATAATCTGTCCTATAACCGCAGCAATGTCCCAACGTAGTGACAACGATACGCCTTGGAAGCTGGTCCTGGAAGCCTACTTTCCCGAATGCCTCCAGTTCTTTTTCCCCGATTTGCATGAGGCGATCGACTGGTCTCGCCCCTACGAGTTTCTAGACAAGGAACTGCAACAAGTGGTGCGGGATGCCGAACTGGGTCGCCGCTTTGCCGATACGTTGGTGAAGGTTTGGCTCAACAGTGGTGAAGAACTCTGGATCCTGATCCACATCGAAGTGCAGGGTCACAAAGATGTCAATTTTCCCCAGCGGATGTATCAGTACAATTATCGGATTAGCGACCGCTACGATCGTCCCGTTGTTAGCCTTGCGCTCCTCTGCGACCCCAGCCCCACCTGGCGACCGACGGTCTATGAGCAAACCACCCTGGGGTGTCAGATCCGGTTCGAGTTTTTGAGCGTGAAGTTGTTGGACTATCGGGAGCGGTGGTCAGAGTTGGAGACCAGTGACAACCCGTTCGCGACGGTGGTGATGGCCCACTTGCAGGCACAGGCCACCCGGAAGCAGCTAGGCGAACGTAAAACCTGGAAATTCAACCTGATCCGGCGACTGTATGAAAAAGGCTACGATCGAGAGGACATCCTCAATTTATTTTTGTTTATTGACTGGGTGATGAGGCTTTCCGCAGAATTAGAGCAAGCGTTTTGGCAGGAATTACAACAATATGAGGAGGCACAACGTATGCCCTACATCAGCAGCGTCGAACGGATGGGAATCACTAAGGGACTGGAACAGGGTCGCCAGGAAGGTGAACAGGTGGGACTGGTACGAGGTCGTCAAGAACTGCTAGTGGCGATGCTGGAGTCGCGGTTTGGAGAGGTCGATCGCGCTCTCCTCGATCTGATTCCCCATCTGCTGCAATTACCGAATCGGGAGGCGACGCAGTTGATTTTGCAGCGATCGCGCGAGGAACTCATCGCCCATTTCAAGCCGTAGGCCGTGAGCGGTGGCTGGTGAGGGCGGGGGTTTTGGGTTAAAAAGGCAACATCTGTGATGAGATCGCCCCATGTCAGAGTCCTCACCGCCGTATGTGCCCACCACGATCGCTAAGGTTTTTGAGTTACTGGATAACAAGCTGGTGTCGCTGGGGATACCGGGGGCGCTGGCGCTGGTGGGGATTACCAAGGCGCGGGAAAGTCAGTGGTCTGGGGCCGTTGGGTGCTTGGCGGGGGCGGCAGGGGTTTGGCTGGTCATTAAGATTGGGAGTCGGCTGGCTCCCAAGTTGGATCAGGGCTTGGATTGGCTGATCACGACGGGGGAACGATCGCTGCTAGAGGGATTATCGGCCCTGCGATCGGACTTTGAGGGGCAATACCTGAAGCGGCAGGCGGGGTTATGTGATGAGTTTGAGGTGGAAGGGTTTACGCCTGACCGAACGGCGATTCTGCTGTTGGAAGAGGTGTTTGTACCGCTGGATTTGAGTGGGGCGTTTGTGGACGAGCAACGGCATCGGGAGTTAGCTCGCCTCCAGCACGATGACCCGATGCTGACTTCTGAGAATTTGAGCATTTGGGAATTGTTGGCCCGATCGCGCCGCGATCGTAAGTTTCGGCAGATGAGCATTCTGGCGAAGGGCGGCATGGGCAAAACCACGTTGCTGCGGCATATTGCCCTGCTCTATGGGCAACGCAAACAGAGACGCGGGGTGCCGAAGCTGGTGCCGGTGTTGCTGCGGTTGCGGGATTGGAGCGATGCCCTAACGGGGAAAAAGCCGCCTAGTCTGCCGCACTTCCGATACGCCGCCGCGCACATCTCCAACGTCATCCCCAGCGCCAAAAACGCCGGATGCCATTGCGTCAACCCATCCTGCGTCAACCGTTCATAGCTGCCGTAGTTGCTGTAATCATAGAAAAAACCGGCCTGCATCCCCGCCGCCTTCGGGTTCGCGTGAATATAGCGCAACGTATTCAACGCCCGTTCCTTATCCGCCAACGGAAACCCCGTACTGTAGTAGCGTTTCTCCCAGAAATGGCCCGTCCGGTTCATCATGCAGTTAAAACTCATCGCCGTGAACCAATTCAGCCATTGCATAATCTTTGGCAAATCCTCCGGCTGCTGCGGGGCCAGCAAATAATGGACATGGTTGCTCATAATGCACAGGGCATGGAGCGTAAACCCATGCTTCGCCCGACAGCGATCAATCGCATAGAGCAATAGATCCCGGCATTCCGCCCGGATCAGCCGAAATTCCCGATTATTACAGCGGGTCGTAACGTGATAACAATACCCTGGTCGCAGATCACGCGGTTGACGAGCCATCGGTTGACATATCCCCCCAAGAGGGCAGGTTCAGATAAATTATCGGTTTTCCCGATCGATTTTCGCGCAACCTGCCCCTACGGATGTGCCATCACTCAAAACTCAAAATAAATCAAAATAAATCTGACTGGCCCAAAGTATTGTCCAGGTTGCCAACAGGAGTAGCAGACCGATCGCGCCTGCCAGCGGTTGACGATCGTAGCCAATCAGCCAGGTAGGTGTTGTGTCGCGGTAGTGCAGCACTTGGGCTGTATCGAGGCTGGTGAGGCCCCATACCCAACCGGCATGGAGACCCCAGGCAAGGCCAATATGACCCTCGTTCAGCCCACAGGCAACGGCCAAGACCATACCCATCAGCCACAGACCGGGCAATTGGGGTAGGGTGGCGCGGGGGGTCCAGATGAGGTGGGTCAGGGCAAAGAGCAGGCTGGTGACGATCGCGGCCAACCCAGGACCAAAATCCCGTTGCCATTCAGTGAGAATAAAACCGCGAAAGATCAGTTCTTCAGTACCGCCAATCCAAAGGCCAATCAGGGCCGGAAGCAGCAGCCCGTTGAGCAGGGTTGCCCAGCGGGAAGCCTTCACCGTCGGAGCCGGGGGGGGCCAGATGAGCCATTGCCACTGCATCAGATAGAGGAGCGCAAGTCCACCCAAAGCTATTCCTAGCCCGATCGCGATCGCCCGCCACAAAGCAGGCTCCCAAACCAGACCATAGGTAGCCAAAGACCCGCCCTGGGTCTGGGCGATCGCCCAAATTAACCCTGGACCAATCAGATATAAGGAGGCAATGAAGGCTAGCTTTTGCGAAAGTTGTAAGGGCTGGGGAGGTCGCCAACGCATGAAGTAGGCAGTGGGAAGCGCGATCGGTAACCAGAGCAACAACCAAACCACAAAAAAAAGACCGATCCGCATCGTTCCGGTCCCCCCTTGCCCAACCATTTGCCCTAGCCAAAAATCTAGCCAAACATCAACCATACCCGCAGGCATCATCCCCAAAACCCTAATCCCGATCTTGCCTAGCCCCCATTTTATGAATGGTGATTTTCTAATAATGTGGGCAGACAATAGCCAATCCAAACCTTTCTCCCAGCCAGAAGGACGATCGGAGAGAACCTAAACATCCCACCGGTCTCCCATCCCCTATCTGAGCCACGTCCTATTGAGGGGAAAAAATTTCCTCGATCACTATCCCAAATCACCCAACGGTAACCTCGGCCTTGGGGCAAAAATATCTCCCAAAGCCGAGTCCCAAAATATCCAATGGCATTGGACACCCCGGTGTTCTTAAGCTGGATTAGTCGTCGTCACTGGCACCATTCTCGCTTTTGCCGGGCTTCCCTATCTGGATCAGATGAATATGCTTATAGCCCAGCTTGATTTCAAACTCATCTCCCGGCTCCAGACCCATCGACTGGGTATAGGTGGCTCCAATCACAATCTGACCATTCTTGTGAACACTGACGCGATAGGTCGGCTCACGCCCTCGGCCATCCTTGGAACCTTCAGGATCAAGCTCAATGCCCCGTGCCTCTAGGAGGGCGCTATAAAAATCTGCCACATTGACACGGGTCTGGTTACTCTTGGAGACCGTGTAGTAGCCGCAGCGCTTTGCCTTTTCCCGAACCGAGAGGTCTGAGAGTTCTTTTACCTTTTGAAGAAGTGCCTTCCCCGTGAGGGGAGCCGTAGCAGTTTCAGCCATAATTTTACAAACTTTCCTCCCGCTAGGACGATCATTTTGCCCATTGGGCAACTCTATAAGAATATTAGCCTTAAAACCCTTAAAATTGACAAGTATTTTTGACAAGTTTCTACAAATTAGTCTCAGATTTCCCCCCAGGGGATGGGCGATTACGGGCTGAGCTAACCCCGGCGATCGCGGGTTGGGATTATTCCTTTCGCGGCTGACAGTTACTAAAGGGACGATTTCCCCTTGGGAACGCTGCGCGAACGTGGGCTTTAGCCCCCTCGGCTAGTCCCCATCGGGCGAAAGAAAGCGGTGACCTCCGTGAAACCATCGAGACGATCCAGGGCTTTTAGGTACCAGCAAATCGGGCAGAATCCGCTGATTCAAGTCCTAATTTCCCCCCAGGCGATCGCCTGTCCAAAATTTGCAAGAACGCTGGACTCGTCTGCGGTGGCGAGAGAAGCAGTGCGCTACAATAAACCCGACAGTGGAATGGGTGAGTGAGCGTTTGGGTTGGGATGCCTGCCCAACTATCCCCCGCACTAGCCGTCGCGATCGTCGGTAACTGACGCTATTTTGCGCCTAGCCTCATCCACTGTTGTGCTTCCCTAACTCCTCACTGCTAAACCCTGTCCCATGCAAGTCTCCTTTAAAATTCAGCGCCAATCTCCCCAGGAAGTCCCCAGTTTTCAGACCTATCAATTAGAGGTGGAAGCGGGTACCACGATTCTGGAGTGCTTGAACCGAATTAAGTGGGAACAGGATGGCAGCCTCGCCTTTCGGAAAAATTGTCGCAATACGATTTGTGGCAGTTGCGCGATGCGGATTAATGGCCGATCGGCCCTCGCCTGTAAGGAAAATGTGGGCAGTGAACTGGCTCGGTTTAGCACCCCGGATGCCCCAGAAATTACGATCGCGCCCTTGGGTAACCTGCCCGTTGTCAAAGATTTAGTCGTCGATATGCAGAGTTTTTGGGATACCTTGGCCGTGGTCGATCCCTATGTCAGTTCCTCGGCACGACAGTTGGCCACTGCCCCAACCCCAGAGGGGGAACGGGAGTTTTTGCAATCACCCGAAGCACGGGCCAAATTAGATCAGGTGGGCAATTGTATTCTCTGCGGGGCCTGTTATTCCGAGTGCAATGCGCGGGAAGTAAACCCCAAATTTGTCGGTCCCCATGCCCTCGCCAAAGCCTATCGCCTGGTGGCAGACAATCGCGACGATCGCACGGAGGAACGGCTCGACCTCTACAACCAGGGCAGTCAGGGAGTTTGGGGCTGCACCCGGTGCTACTTCTGCAATACGGTTTGCCCAATGGACGTGGCCCCGATGGATCAGATCGGCAAAATCAAGGGGGAAATTCTCGCCCGGAACGATGCCCAAGCCAGTCGTCCCATTCGTCACCGCAAACTCTTGGTGGAACTGGTGAAACAGGGCGGTTGGGTGGACGAGCGCCGGTTTGGGATTACGGTGGTGGGCAATTCCTTCCGGGATTGGCGAGGATTAGCCAGCCTGGGTCCTTTGGGACTGCGAATGTTGGTTCGGGGCAAATTCCCCCTCAGTTTTGCAGCCTCGGAGGGGACTGAAACCGTGCGATCGCTCATCAAAGCTGTTGAAGCTGAGTTAGCCACTGGGACAACGACTGCCCCCGCCAGCGATTCGGCTCCCAACGCCGACACCACCTCTCCAACCTAGTAGACTGTCATGATTGAGCGTATTGCTCTCGACTGACTCAGCCCGTTCGCGCCGCGTCTCCCTAAGAGAAACAGAGTCTTCCCAGTCATCCTGAGCTTACGGGGTATTCCCAGTCATCCTGAGAAGCTCTGTCGTTCGCGTAGCGTCTCCACAGGAGAAAGGATCTGAGCGCCTATCTGCAACCCTCAAGTTTACGGCTGACAGACCGCTAGTAGATCGACAAGAAAATTCTGCAACGCTGGTAGTGCTGGCTAAGCGCCTGCAACGACTGAAGTCGTTACTACGTTCGCGCAGCGTCTCCGTAGGAGAAACGTTGCGAAACTTTATGTTTACTGTACTAGCCCTGGTGGGGTAGCCCAGTGATTTATCCCCGACAACCCCCTGGTTGTGTATGGTTTAAAAGCGAGTTTAGGAACCGCTCACTATCCCTATGACTTCAAAGATGCCCGATACCCCAACCCCGGAAACCGCGTTGCCGACCTCGGAAAGCCCTTCGCCCGCCGCACCCCCGTCCGCAGGGATGGCCGTGCCTAGCCCTGATCCAGCCCGTCCCACACCGACCTTTGGCTGGAGTGCCTATGCGGAGCAACTGAATGGACGCTTTGCCATGATTGGCTTTGTGGCGTTGCTGATGCTGGAGTTTTTTACCCAGCAAGACTTGTTTACCTGGCTTGGTCTACGCTAACCCGATTGCGTCGGTGCTACCCCTAGCTGGGGCAAGACATCAGGGACCCAATTCCCCTACCCGCAGCGGTCGTCCGTTGCGATCGTAGACCAGCACATCCCACTGGCCATTGATGGCGGCTTCAAAGGCGATCGTGCGGCCATCGGCACTCATCGTCGGACGCCGGACTTCCGCCTCTAGCCCCCCCGTGAGTAGGCGCAGTTGGCGAGTAGTGCGATCGTAGAGATAAATCCCGGTCCTTCCCTGGCGACTACCAGCAAATACGATCGTCTGGCCGTCCTCGGAAACCGCCGGATCAGAGGCCAGCATATCCAGCGCATTCAGACCTGGTACCTCAACCAGGCGACGGGTGGTGAGATCAAACAGATAAATATCCTGGCTACCCCGGCGATCGGAGGCAAAGGCCAGATAGCGACCACTGACCGCCGGACTGAGATCGCTGCCCAAACTGTTGAGGCTTTGGCCACCGCTAGGATCGAAGGGAAAGCTGAGCAAACGCCCTGCGCCGGTACATCCCCCCAGGAGAGTGGCAAGGCTAAGGGTTAGGGTGAGTCTAACGGTTGGGTTCACGGTTCACGATCGCTGGCAGGATTTCCAAGTTATTTCAATCTATTCCAAGTCATTTCGCTCTTCATTGAGATCTCCTCGTTGAGATCTATTTAGATCTATGAATCCATCATGCCGGAGAGTGACATCCTCCCGACGCTGACCTTGCCCCCTGCCCCCGCCTGCGGGGGTTTGGGGGAACAGCGCGGAACTTATAGCTCCCCGGACCCCTCAAAAGTTAAACCCAATGCCACAATGGGAATATCCACCCATCCCCGCCCCACCCCCGATAGCTTCACGACGCCTTTGGCGTATCGTTCCCCCGCAGGCCATTGATTGTTACCCTACTTCTTACCGTTACTGACTCGTTTATGAATAGCTTAGTTTATGGATAGCTTGACGATCGCGATAGCTTCGCGACGCCTTTGGCGTATCGCTCCCGTCGGCCTTAACCAAGCCGGCACACCCAACGATGACACCCTGCTAGGAACCGAGTTTGCCGATACCCTACTGGGCTTAGGGGGGGATGACGTGCTCTACGGTCGCGATGACAACGATCGCCTGGAGGGCGGCTCCGGTGACGATGTGCTCTATGGGGAGGCGGGTTTTGATGTGCTCTATGGCAACGACGGCAACGACACGCTCCTCGGTAGCCCCGATCCGGACTACCTGTTTGGCGGTAAAGGCGATGACACTTTGCGGGGTGGCAAGGGCCGCGATGCGATCGTGGGGGATGCGGGTAACGACACCCTAGTGGGCGATCGGGATGTGGATAGCCTCTGGGGCGGAGCCGGGGCCGATGTGTTTGTCCTGCGCCACGACACCGCTGCCCCACCCCAAAGTCTGGGCACCCCGGATCTCATCCTCGACGATAACGCCTTTGCCCGGATTGATGAGGTCCCTGCCGATATGATTCTTGACTATCGGGCAGACGAGGGCGATCGCATTGGCCTCACGGGCGGTCTCACTGCCGCTGACCTAGGCTTGACCTCGCGTTTCCTCACCGTGGGGGATGCCAGGGACTACGCCACCGATGGCCCCTATCCACCCAACACCCCCCGCACCCTTGATTTCCGGATCACCACCTTTGCTGCCACGATTATTACGATCGCGGCTACCGGCGAAATTCTCGGTATTGTCAAAGAAGTGGACCCGGCGGATCTGCAATTTATCAGCGGGGATGAGTTTTAGGGGCGGAGAGTTTGGGATCTGTCAGCCATAAACTTTAGGCCCGAAGATGGGCACTTCGATCCCGCGACTAGCTCAGGATGAAAGGGACTAACCCATTCGGGCTGAGCCACTCGACCCCTTAAGCTTAAACTTGACACTGCACTAGTAGATCGACAAGAAAATTCTGCAACGCTGGTAGTGCTGGCTAAGCGCCTGCAACGACTGAAGTCGTTACTACGTTCGCGCAGCGTCTCCGTAGGAGAAACGTTGCGAAACTTTATGTTTACTGTACTAGGTGGGGGCGAGCAGTTAGGGGAGAAACCCAGTCCCCATAAGCGTCACCCGGGTGAGTGCTGGGGGTCCACCCGGTGCTGGCGAACATAAAGTTTTTTGGCAGCTTTCTTATAAAAAGACAAAACTGTAGCGATTGCTATCAACCCATTGATCCCCCGGCGTTTGAATGGTTTGATGGCAATATTTGTCCTAAGGGGGATAGGCGATACTTATCTTACTAAGGTTGTAGCGCTGGTTTAACCGCACAGTTATGCTCGCGGCGACCCCGCCCCTCCGGAACAGTCCCTCAGGGAGACCGTGGGCGCAACCGGACACAGGAGTGTATGCGGCGTCATGAAGAAGCCCAAAGATTGAACAATTGGTTTGAGATTGCACAAGGGAAACGTCACTATGCAAATTGCTCGTAAGCCTGCCCTGACAGATATCCGGGTGGAAGATGACCGGACAGGGCTAAGTATTGAAACGCTCAAGCGAGCTTTCCTCGATAATCTGTTCTACATTCAGGGGAAATACCCCCGGCTGGCCTCGAAGAATGATTACTATATGGCCCTCGCCTATACGGTGCGCGATCGCCTCTTGCAACGCTGGCTCAGCACAGCAGCGACCTACACCGATGGAGCTTCCCGCACCGTAGCCTACCTGTCAGCAGAGTTCCTCATGGGGCCACAACTGGGCAATAACCTGATCAACCTGGGAATCTACGACGAGGTGAAGCAGGCAGTTGAAGAGTTGGGCTTGGACCTGAACGAACTGCTGGAGCAAGAAGACGAACCTGGCCTAGGCAACGGCGGTCTGGGACGGCTGGCGGCCTGTTTCCTCGACTCCCTCGCCACCTTGGAAATCCCGGCGATCGGCTATGGTATCCGCTACGAATTTGGCATTTTCTCCCAAGGCATCCGCGACGGCTGGCAGGTGGAGATCACTGACAAGTGGCTGAGCCGAGGCAATCCCTGGGAACTGGCCCGTCCGGAATGGGCAGTGGAGGTGAAACTGGGAGGCCACACGGAACCCTATACCGATGAACACGGCCAACGCCGGGTGCGCTGGGTCCCCTACGAAGTCGTCAAAGGGGTCCCTTACGATACCCCCCTCCTGGGCTACAAGACCAACAACTGCAACACCCTGCGGCTCTGGTCGGCGGAAGCCCCGGAATCCTTCGACTTTGAAGCCTTTAACTCTGGGGACTACCTGGGGGCAGTCTATGACAAGGTGACCTCGGAAAACCTGTCTAAGGTCCTTTATCCCAACGACAACCTGTCCCAGGGCAAACAACTGCGGCTGGCCCAGCAGATCTTCTTTGTCTCCTGTTCTCTCCAGGATATGCTGCGCATTCTGGAACAACAGCAGCTCCCCATCGCCGACTTCGCCAAAAAATTCACCATCCAACTCAACGACACCCACCCCTCGATCGCCGTCGCCGAACTCATGCGGCTGCTGGTGGATGAGCGGGGGCTGCCCTGGGATCACGCCTGGCAAATCACCCAAAATAGCTTTGCCTATACCAACCACACGCTGCTACCGGAAGCGCTGGAGTGTTGGGATCTGGCCATGTTTGGGCAGATGTTGCCGCGCCATCTGGAGATTATCTACGAGATCAATCACCATTTCCTGGATGCCGTCAAGGCTAAGTTCCCCCACGATACCGATCGCCTTGCCCGCATGTCGCTAATCGACGAGAACAATGGTCGTCGGGTGCGCATGGCTCACCTAGCCTGTGTGGGCAGTCATGCGATTAACGGGGTGGCGGCGTTGCATACCGAATTGCTCAAGCAGGATGTGCTGCGGGACTTCTACGAAATGTACCCAGAGAAGTTCCAGAACAAGACCAATGGGGTCACCCCACGACGGTTTGTGTTGCTCAGTAATCCCCGCCTGTCCCAGTTGATCACCAGCAAAATTGGCGACAATTGGGTGCGCCAACTGGATGACCTCAAGAAGCTGGAAGCCTATGTGGATGATGCCAGTTTCCAGCAGCAGTGGCGGCAGACGAAACACGCGATTAAGGAGGAGTTGGCGGCCTATATCAAGCAGCACAATGGCATCACCGTCGATCCCCACTCAATCTTCGATATTCAGGCCAAGCGCTTCCACGAATACAAGCGCCAACACTTGAATGCGATGCACATCATCACCCTCTATAACCGCATCAAGCGCAATCCCAACATCGACATCACACCCCGTACTTTTATTTTTGGCGGCAAGGCGGCTCCCGGTTATTTCATTGCCAAGCTGATCATCAAGCTGATTACGTCGATCGGGGAAGTGGTCAATAACGACCCGGATGTGCGCGATCGCCTGAAAGTTGTCTTTCTGGAAAACTACAGTGTCAAGTTTGCCCAGCGGGTCTATCCGGCTGCCGACCTGTCGGAACAGATTTCCACGGCGGGCAAGGAAGCCTCTGGCACCGGCAACATGAAATTTGCCCTCAATGGTGCCCTGACGATCGGGACTCTGGATGGGGCGAATGTGGAAATTCGCGAGGAAGTGGGGGCAGAGAACTTCTTCCTATTTGGTCTGACGGCCCAGGACGTCTACGCCCTACGCGGCAGTGGCTATGATCCCTGGCACTACTACTACAACGATGGGGAACTGAAGGAGGTCATCGATCGTATTGCGGCTGGAGACTTCTCACGGGGCGATCGGGGTCTCTTCCAACCGCTGCTGGAATCGCTGCTGAACTGGGATACCTACCTACTGCTGGCAGACTACCGGTTCTATGTGGACTGTCAGGAGCGGGTGAGCCAAGCCTACCGTGATCAGGACCACTGGACGCGCATGTCAATCCTCAACTCGGCTCGCATGGGCAAGTTCTCCTCCGATCGTTCGATCAGCGACTATTGCCGCGAGATCTGGAAGGTGAGTCCGGTCAAGGTGGCGCTAGAGAAGAATTTGCTCTAGGGGTCGATATCGGTTGGGTCTGGCCCTGGCTCACTCTCTGACGAAACCGTCAACACCTCTTCCAGACGGGGGACATCGTCTGCCGCGATGGGCGGTTCTGCCCCTGGTAGGGCCGCTGCGGCATCCGGTCCCAAGGTCGCCAGGGCTTGCTCGGCAGGTAAACTTCCGGGCCAGTAGTCGAGAAAATCCTTAACCAAAGCTTCTTCTACCCAGATTTTCACGACAACGGCTAAGGGCAGGGCCAAAATTAGCCCCAATAGACCAAAGAAGGTGGCAAAAAAGATTTGGGCAATTAACGTGGCGGCGGGCAGGAGCGACACCTGCTTTTGCATCACCATTGGGCTAAACCAATAGCTTTCCAGGTTTTGCACCACCACATACAAGATGACAACAGCTAGAGCTTTGCCGGGGGAATCCAATAGCGCAACGGCCACGGGGAATATGCTACTGACCGTTGGGCCAATATTGGGCACAAAGTTAAAGACCCCCGCCAGCAGGGCGTGGGCAAAGACAAAGCGCACCTGAAGGATGAGCAAGCCGATCGCGCACAGAGTTGCCACAAAGATTGAATTGAACGACACCCCCCCTAGCCAACTCAACAGGGATACCTCACATCGACTCAGGATCTCATCGGTCCGCCGCCGGTAAAAGGAGGGCATCAGCCGGACAGCCAAGCGCCGGTAGGCCAGGGGATCAGCCAGGATCATAATGGTGAGCACGAGCACCAATAGTAGTTGCAGCAACACCCCCAGGGAGTTATTGAGGAAGGTAAACAGGTTGCCAAACAGTTCCTTGCCCAAGGCCCAGGTCTGTTGGGAAAGATCACCGAGTCGCGGGAGTTGCAGGTTCTGTTGCAAGATCCAGTCGGGAGGTTCTTTGAGCAGGCGATCGAGCCAGATGGAAAAGCGGGTAAAGCCAACGGGGACAAGCTGCACCAGTTGTTGGAGTTGCTGAATAAACGGGGGCATCACTAGGCCGACAAACAAGACCGTTCCCAGCAACACGATGAGCATGGCTACGAGCACCGCCTTACCCCGTTGCAGATGGAAGCGGTTGGTAATCCAACGCACCAGGCTATTGAGGGCGGTGGCCAAGACCACAGCGGTAAAGATTAACAGCAAAATTTGCCGGAACTGCCACAGGATAATCAGGGCAATCCCTAGAAAAATTAGGCCCACCCAGTCAATCAGTCTCACGGGTTTAACTCCTCAGCCCCGATGAATGGCGATCGTGCCAATGGCTGATTGGGGGCGGGTTCACAAAGGTGCTAGTTTCCTGGCGAGCCTGTCCCTAAAACCCGCCCCTACCGATGGTGGATCGCATACCGTAGCGTATCATAGTCGGCCTAATCCTGGGCCTAGCGACCCAAACGATGCAGGGCATTAATCGTCGTGGCACACTGCTGGGTGAGGTCCTCCAGGACCGATCGCGCTGAGGAGGTTGGCGGGGGGATGAGGGGGCCAATGCGCACGGTCACCGGCACCGATCGCGGCCAGCGTGCACCCGGCGGTTCGATCGCCTCCGTACCCCAGAGACTCACCGGCAGCAGAGGGGACTTGACTTTGGCGGCAATCAAAGCAGCACCCAGTTTGGGATCGGTAATACGACCATCAGGGGTGCGGGTACCCTGGAGAAAAATGCCCGTGGCCCAGCCCGCTTCCAAGGCGGCGATCGCTGATCGCATCGCTGCCCGATCGCCCTCCCCCCGCTTGACGGGATAGGCTCCATAGAGGCGAATCGCCTGCTTCAGAATAGGGACGCGGAACAATTCTTCCTTGGCCATAAAGGCAACGGGTCGCTGCAGGCAACTTGACAGGAGGGGCGGGTCAAAATTGCTGGCATGGTTACTAACCACCACCACGGGACCTGTCTGGGGCACGTGCTCAACCCCATAGACCCGGCCTCGGAAATAGGCATGAAAGACGGGGCTAACCACCGACCACTTAAACAGGTGGTAGAGAATGAGGCTATTCAGCGGTTCGCGATCGCGGGGCATGGACAGCTAAAAACCCTAATCCTTAAATCCCAGAGCCATCAAGGAAGGCTTCAATTTCACGATCGCGGAGGTTGCACTGGCGTTTCGTCTGACTCCTCGCCACCACCAAGGCAAACTCGGCCTCTTCAGTGAGCGTTTCCCCACTCAACTCCGCCGCACTCACTTCGATCGCGTCGGGGAGGGTACGCTGCTGGAGTTGCTGGATCTGTTCTTCCAATTGTTCAATGCGATCGACCAGGGAGCGAATCACCCGTGCTTCCGAGTCCGGCAGGTTGTTGTGATCCAGCGGATCGACCCGAACCCCTTCCCGGTAAACGATGCGCCCCGGTACCCCCACCACGGTGCAGTCGGAGGGCACGTCACGCAGCACCACTGAACCGGCCCCAATCCGTACATTATTGCCAATCTGGAGATTGCCCAGCACCTTGGCCCCCGCCCCCACGACGACGTTCTCGCCCAAGGTGGGGTGGCGCTTGCCACTTTGCTTGCCCGTCCCCCCCAGGGTCACGCCCTGGTAGATCAGCGCGTAGTCACCGACGATCGCCGTTTCCCCAATCACCACGCCCATGCCGTGATCAATAAAGACGCCCTTGCCAATTTGAGCACCGGGGTGAATTTCAATGCCCGTCAGCAGGCGCGATAGATGGGAGATCAAACGGGGAATGAAGGGCACACCTAGACAATAAAGCCAATGGGCCAAGCGATGGCTCACCAAGGCGTGGAGGCCGGGATAGCAAACTAAAACCTCTAACCAGTTGCGGGCGGCGGGATCGCGCTCGAAGACAATCCGGAAGTCATGTAAGAAGGTGTTTAGCACAGGCAATGACCGCAGGGGGCAAATGGATTGAAACTCTATCTATCTTACCCGCAAAGCCCCCCGCTGACGGCAATCGGGTTATCCCCACCTAGGGGGTGGGGGGATACGGTAAGCAGTGTTACGCTAGCGGTGTTGCAGCGGTTGGATGCGGGGACTGGATGCGGGACTGGATGCGGGGACTGGATGCGGGACTGGATGCGAGCATTGGATCACCCCATCGCCCAAATGTAACGTTTTATAAGAGGGGACGATCGCCTCTGGTGAGGTGATGGATAGTCAGGATAGGGGGTATCAGCTTTCCCGACGAGATTTGTGGAGGTGTTACGGATGAATCGCAAGCTCATCCTGGTTTCAGCCCTATTTACGGCGGTGATTGGCGCAGTCATTGGCCTCGCAGCCGCCAGAATGCACCACGGTCGCTTTGCCAGTTCCCTTTACCGCGATCTCGGACGCAAGTATATGGGGGTAGGTGTAGCCACTGGCCTCTTGGTGGGTGCTGGCCAGGAGTCAATCCGCCAGCTGAAACAGCAACGCGACGCGGAGGAGGCGAAGGCCCTGCAACGCAAGACCCAGCAGCCGGAAATCGATGTAGGATAGCACGCTCGATCGTCTCGACACTAACTGCAAACCAGACCGCCCCCGATCGCATCTCCGATTCTGCCCCTATGACTGCAACACCGTCCAATTCCACCCCAATACCCGCGATCGACGCTGAGCAACTGCTCCTGCAACTGCGCCAAAAACAAGGCACCTGGGTCGCCTGGGGCCAAGCCTGCCAACAGTTGCAAAAAGCGGGCTATACACCCCAACAGATTTTTGAAGCCACGGGGTTTGAACCCGTCCACCAAAACCAGATCATCGTAGCGACCCAGGTGTATACCTCGATCGTCAGTGCCCCCGCTTCCGAGACAGTGATTGCCCACTATGCCAAAACCGGCAGCGATCGCCTGTACGAACTCCGGATTTTGACCCAGGCGGAACGGGTGGCAGCCGCCGAGTTGATCCTGAGCAAACAGTTGGATGCGGATCAGGCCCATGAACTGGCGAAAATTTATAAGGAAGCGACCCGGAGCCGCAACCGGCCGCCAGAATTCTCCGCACAGGCAGGGGATATCGTGGCCTTCCACTACTGGAAGCTGGCACGGCAAACCAGTGACCTCGCCGATCGCTCCCGTCTGATTGCCCAGGGGTTAAGCTTTGTGGCCACCCCCCCGGCTCGCCAGCAGCTTGAGCAATTGCTGATGGACTTCACCGTCACGCCTGCGCGTCCCCAGCCCCTCCTGCCCCTCTACCGCCTCGAAGCCGAAGAGGAAATGCCACGGGTGGTGCCCGTGGTTGGCCGCTTACCCCTCAGTCCCCACGATCTGCAAGCCGTCCCCTTACTCGACGAAACGGGGGCATTCCGCTTGGTCACTTTCCAGGGCGAGGGAGCTTGGGTGGCGGTGCCTGGTTGGCCAGTGGTGCGGACGGCTGAGGACCCGATCGCCCTGTTGGTGGCTCCTGATCAGCTACCCATCCCCCCCGAAATGGAACGGGGCAACGCGGTCGAGTGGCTGGCGATCTGCGATCGTGCCCAGCGACAATGGGACCCTGGCAGTTATTTCCTCGTCGCCCAGGACGATCAGCTTCAGATCCAATGGCACGATACCGACCCCCAACGGCCCCTGCTGGGTCGCCTGCTGCTGGTGTTACGGCCCAAGCTCGTGGCTGAACCGCTGGCTCAGGACCTCTGGCACATGGATGAGTGAGGGGAGCAGCTAGGGCGATCGTGGCACTATAGACCGTAAGATTGCCTGTCATCTCAGTTGTAGGCCAGGCCGCGATACCGGTTACCATACGGATTGCCATACCCGTTACCAACCAAGACAGATCGCCGCAATACAGACCAGGTGATCCCGATTTGTCACAGTAGACTAGATTACAGATTTTATAAAACAGCCAGGATGAGTGCCAGGTATGTCCATCAAGATCGAGCAAGGACTATTTCAATCAGACTTTACCGATCACCATGCGGTACTTGGAATTCCGATCGACGCTGAAGCGAAAGATATTCGCAAGCGCTGGTTGCAGATTTCCCGCCGCCTACATCCGGACAGCCTCACGGGAGAGGATGAAGCCCATAAGCAAGCCGCCACCGAAATCCTGTCTAAGTTAGTGAATCCCGCCTACGAACTCCTCAAGGACGATCGGGAACGGAGCGAATACCTGCTCCTGCTCAAGCTCAAGGGCAAACAGGCGATCCAACAACAGGCCATGAATCAGTTGGTGACCAACGCCGCCAAAACCCTCCTCCAGGACAAGGACCCCGGCAAGCGCTATCGCGAAGTCTTGCGGCAACTCTCGACGCAACAGTACGACACCCTCGACGGCATTGTGGGGGTGACAGGACAAATTAGTGAACTAAACCTGGCCTATCTGATGCGGATGGAGTCCCAGGGCGGGATCAAAGTCAGCGCGGCCACCGCTACAACCACCACGTCCGTGCGCAGTGCTGCCCCTGCCAGTAGCTCGGCTGCCCCTGCCCCTGCCCCTGCCCCTGTTCAAACGAAAGTTTCGATCAGCGACCAATATTACCGACGGGCTGAAGAGTTCTTAGCGAAAAAGAGCTACGCCGAAGCGATTAAGGAATTGCGCGATGCCCTGAAGCTAGAGCCGACCAATGCCCGGTGTCATACGCTCTTGGGCACTGTCTATTTGGCGCAAAAGCAAAACACAATGGCCAAGATCCATTTCCAACAAGCCCTCAAGCACAATCCCCAGGACAGCAAGGCGAGGGACGGGTTACGCCAGTTGGGCCATGCGTTAGCCGATGCGGCGGCGGGGCAAGCCACAACGGGGGGCAAAACGGCCCAGAAATCCGGCACTAAACCGGATAAGTCCGCAGGGGGGGGCCTATTCGGACGGCTATTTGGCGGTAAAAAGTAGCCAACGAACCGGTGTACACTGGACCCGACAACCTTTCGGTATAGCTGCCCCAGTAGTTTAGGATGATTTACCAACCTCCACCCGGTGCGCGGGATTTACTTCCCCTGGAAGTGGCACAAATTCGCTGGATTGAAGCCTGTCTCCGGGAGGTCTTCCGTGCCTGGGGCTATCAACAGACGATTACCTCCACCTTTGAGCGGCTGGACACGCTGATGGCGGGAGGGGCCGTGCAGCCGTCCACGGTGATTCAGCTTCAGACGACGGTGGAGGGGGAAACCCAAGGACTGCGGCCAGAACTAACGGCGTCGATCGCTCGGATGGCGGTCACCCGGATGAAAACAGCCACCTTGCCCCTGCGCTTGTCCTACCAGGCCAATGTGTTTCGGCGGACGGCAAAAACCAGCCAGCAGGAGTTTCGACAGGCGGGGGTTGAGTTGCTAGGGGCGGCGGGCCTGATGGCCGATGGTGAGATTTTGTTGCTGTTACTGGATTGTTGGCGACGCTTGCAACTGCCGGGGGGCTATTTGTTATTGGGCGAGGCGGGGCTGACCCGATCGCTCCTGTCTCCCTTCCCCCAACCCCTGCGACAGCGGGTGCGGCAAGCGATCGCCCAGATCGATCGCGTCGGGCTGGAAGCCTTGCCCCTAGGCGATGACTTGCGGGCACGGGCCTTACACCTCCTGGGTTTACGGGGACAACCGGAATGGGTTCTGCAACAGGTCAGTCAGTTGGATCTAACGGCGGCAGAACGCGATCGGGTGAATACCCTTAAGGGGCTGATCGAACTACTGCGACAAGGTGAATGGACCAACCCCCAGGGTGAGATCGCTGACCCAACTGCTCCCCCTGGTCTTTCCCTGGTCCTGGACTTGAGCCTGATCCAACCCTTTGACTACTATACGGGCATCATTTTTAAGGTGATTAGTGACACCGCTTCTGGGCAACGGGTGCTGGGTCAGGGTGGTCGCTACGATCAACTCATGAGCCTTTACCACCCGGAGGGCGAGTCGATGCCAGGGATTGGCTTTTCCCTGAATACCGATAGCATTCACCAGGTTTTGCTTCAGCAGGCGGGTCCTCTGCCCCAACGTTTGCCCAGCCCCCAGTGGCTCGTGGTGGCCCAAACCCCCGCCGCCGCCGCCGCCGCTTTTGCCTATGCCCAAACCCTACGGGAACCGCCTACGGCTCAGACCGTGGAGATGGTCTTGGATGAGGGGGCAGTGCCAGCGGAGCGCATTCGTCGCTATGCCCGCGATCGCCAAGTCCCTGCGGTCGCCTGGATCAGTGCCACGGGGGAAGCCACGATCGAAGCGATCCAAGGGGAAGTCATGGGAACCTGAGGCCGATCGATTGGCCCCAGTGACCAGGGGGCATACCCTTCGGAAAAATCTCTACCGCGAGGGGGATTTACGCAGCCGCGGAACACGGTATGCTTAAATCCAGCAAGAATTCCAAAGACTACAGCATCCCTCACTGGCTCCAGTGGGGGGATTTTTTTGGGCGCGTTATTGTGGGCACATTGGCGATCCAGGATTAACCCATAATCACCGTGACCACTTGCTGCACCGGGATTTCCAGCCAAAAGGTGCTCCCTTCTCCAACAGTCGAGTTGCAGCCGATCGTACCGTGATGGCGATCGGTAATAATCTGATAGCTGATCGATAGTCCCAACCCTGTGCCTTGGCCGATGGGCTTGGTGGTGAAAAAAGGGTCAAACAGACGGGTCTGTACCTCGGGGGGAATGCCAGGACCGTTGTCAGTGATGCTCACCCGCACGCGATCGGGGGGGACGGGCTGGGTCGTGATCACAATGCGTCCCGGTGGGGACGGCGGAGCGGCCACGGCTGTTTCAGTTTGAGCATCAGAAATGGCCTCGATCGCATTGCTGATCAGATTCATAAATACCTGGTTCAATTGGCCGGGATAGCATTCCACCCAGGGCAAATCCCCATACTGTTTCACCACGTCAATCTGACCTTGCCCCCCTTTACCTTTGAGACGATTCTGGAGGATCAGCAGGGTGCTATCTAACCCCTCATGCAGATCCACAGTTTTCATCTCGGCTTCATCCAAACGCGAGAAATTGCGCAACGAGAGGACAATTTGCCGAATGCGATCGGTTCCCATGCGCATGGAATGAATAATTTTGGGTAAATCCTCCGTAAGAAAGGGAATATCGCGCTCATCAATAAAGTCAGCTAATTCTGGAGTCGGATTAGGATAAATCCGTTCATAATACTCAATCAGTTCTAATAAGGTCTCAATATATTCTTCAACATGAACTAAATTGCCATAGATAAAGTTGATAGGATTATTAATCTCGTGGGCAATACCCGCCACCAATTGCCCCAAACTGGACATTTTTTCCGTTTGGATAAGCTGCATTTGCGTTTGTTGCAACTCCTGGAGAGTTTGCTCCAATTGCTGGGCTTTTTGAGTAGCGTTGAGATGGGCTGTTTCCAACTCAGCTTGGTTAGCGGTTAAGGCTTGGGTCTTGGCCTCAATCTGCGCGGCCATGTGATCAAAGGCGGCTGAAATTTCGGCCAGTTCATCCGAGCCGGACAGGTGGGTGCGAATATGTAGCTCCCCCTTAGCTAACCGATGACTGGCGGAGACTAACCGATTGACGCGACGGGTGAGGACTTGTTCAGCCAGCAACCAGAGCAGACCAATAGCCGCTAAGCGGCCTAGGTTGGTGGTAATGCCGCGACGGATTGCCATTTGCATGGCCTCGGCTTTGGCTGGGCTGAGATCATAATTCAGCCACAAGACTCCCACCCGCGAGGGCCGAAGTTCACTGTTGCTGGTAGTCCCCAAAGTGACGGGGTAAATAGCTTGAACACTGCGGCGATCGGGGCTATAGATTACCCTTCCCGACTGTGATCGGCGCACAGCGGCAATGATCTGCTGCTGTTCTGCCGCTGGGGTATGGGTCAAGGGTTGGGATTGCAGGGAATACCGGGTGGCGAGGATCACATTGTCCTGATCATCGAATAACAAGCCCAGCTTCAGATTAGCATTGCCGCTGATTTGCCCCATTGCTAAACGGGCACCAGTCATATCATTATTGCGGTAAAAGTAGTTGAGGATACCAGCGGTAGAATTGCCAAAAAATCGAGCCTGATAAAAGCCATCGGTTTCAACCCGACGATAGGCTTGGTTGACCTCACTGTGGAAGGAGGTAGTGCCCAAGAAACTACTCAATAGCAAGAGGGTTGCAGGAATTGAGAAGCGTAGGGGGAGGGGAAATTTCTGAAGCCAACGTTGTAGGAAACGACGGTTCATAGGGGACAGTTCATGGGGGTAGGGATCGTACCTGAGCTTGCGGCGGGATTTCGTAGAAAGCGACTGCTCATAGGGAACTTTTATTGAGGTACGTCTTTGACGAGGACATCGCTGAGGAGGGGAGCCGGATCAATCGCTTGATTGAGGAGCTTATTATCGAGCATCACCTTTACTAACTGTTGGGCACCCGTAATCAGAGCCGGATCTTGTTGACTTAAAAGACGCTGGTTTTCCGCAATCCCTGGGATCAATAATCCTTCTAGAGACTCTAAGAACTGCTCTGGGGTCAAATTTTGGCGAGGCGCAACCCGTGCTGCGGCATCTTGGGGATTGGCTTTCAGGTAATCGATCGCCCGGAACCACCCTTTAAGCAAATCCATTAAGGCGGCTTTGCGGCTGTCCAGAGTTGTCTGCTCGGTGACGATGACATCGACAATTTCACCGGGAATTTGGCGACTATCAAAAAGAGGCTTGGCTCCCTCATCCAGCAAGCGCGATCGCACCGGATCAAAGGTCACCACTGCATCCACTTCCCCAGCTTGAAAGGCGCGTTCATGTTCAGAAAACTCTAGGGGCACGACTTGCACCGCCGCTGGCGTTAGGTTGACGGTCTGCAAGGCACGGGTCAACACATAGGCTCCGAGGGCTGTGGCTTCCACCCCCACCCGCTGCCCCTGCAAATCCCTGAGGTTGGTAAGACTTGGCTGCCCCAAGATGACATCCCCCCCGTTGGACGTATCCGTGACAACACAATCCGCACTTGGGGGTTTGTTTCCGCCAACAGCAGGGTTTCATCCAGGGTCAGGGCGGCTACCTCTAGGTCGCCGTTGCGATAGGCCCGGAGGACTTCCGACGAGGAGCCAAACTCAACCATCTGCACTGGCGTGTCGTCAAAATAGCCCAAATCGCGGGCCAGATAAAAGCCTTCAAACCCCGGCCAAACGTTGGTTCCCACCCGGAGGGGCGGGGGCAGTGAACTGGGGACACACGCAGGCACGATCGCCAGTAGACCCGCTGCTAGCCCTAGTGCCAAGAAACGGCGGCGTGACCATTGCCAACCCACCCCATCATTACCCACCCGATTAGCAACCCGATTTCTGCCCCGTATGCCCAGCCTGCGCAGGTCAAAATTGGTCATGGCCATGTACCTAGGATTAGGGTTGTCTGCGATCGTAGTTGCCCGGTATCGACTGCTGAAGTGTTCCAGTAGACGAACGGCAATGGGTTGGGGCATCGATTTCATGCCGCTGGCGATCGTTGTTCTGACGGTAATCGGCGTTCCGATGGCTAATGCCGATGGCTAGTTCCGAACCAACCACTTTTGGGCATTGAGCCGCTGGACAACCCCAAAGACGAGTAGATCCAGGGTGATCCGGCGCTCATCAATCAAAAAGGACTCCAACAGGCTGGGTTGGGTGCCATAGTCAGCATAGGCAAACTGTTTGCGGCCACTGATATCCCCATCGACAAAAGCCAGGTTGAACTGGCGCTGCTGACCCAGCCAGGTCCCAATCACCTGCCAGCAAGGATCACCCACAACGGGGAGGGGCCGCTGCTCAAAGGTCAGAGCGATATCCTGAAGTCCTTGCTGCGTGAGGGCTATTTTCAGGGCAGGCAGTAGATCCTGTTGCACGAAATCGGCAAAGGGTTTGTCCTCTACCTTGGGGGGCTTCTTCGCAGCGGCCTTGGCGGCGGGCTGATCGGCGGCGGGAGTGGTTTCGTCTGCCATGATTCCAAGTAATGCTGATTCCAAGTAATGCTGAATGTGCGGGTAGGGTAGGCTGATTCGCCTGCGGGATCGCGAGGGTATCGCGGGTGCTCTAGGCGATCGCACAGCGTTCCCCACGGGAAATCGTTTGTAACCAAAACTTTACCAAAGAAATGGACTGACCGTCCGTTCTCGCCATTGTTCCTGGCGATCGGCCAAGGACCTCATGCAACAATTCCCCTGCGGAGACGCTGCACGATCGCACCCTGATGGCCGCCCCCAAGCAGGTCAAGATTTCTTGAGACACCCAAACCTTAAAAATGCATCAAAGATACGGCAGGACCCGGTTGGGCAGGGGATAGTGATACCGATTGATTGACCGGTTGTGCTGATTGTCCCGCTTGGCTGTGCTTATGTCCCATCCCCTCTATGTGGCCTTTATCTGGCACCAACATCAACCCCTCTACAAATCCCGCCAGTCGGGTCAATATCGCCTGCCTTGGGTCCGGCTGCATGGCACAAAGGACTATCTCGATCTGGTGCTGCTCTTGGAGCGGTATCCACGCCTGCACCAAACGATTAACCTAGTGCCCTCGTTGCTGTTGCAGGTGGAGGACTATGCCAAGGGCCTCGCAACGGACCCCTATCTGGAATTGGCCCGATCGCCCGTTGAACGCCTGACGGCCCCCCAGAAAGCCTTTATCATCGAGCATTTCTTTGATGCCAACCCCCAGCAGATGATTGCGCCCCATTGGCGTTACTGGGCACTTTTCGAGCAACGTCAGGAGCGGGGGCGGGCCTGGTGTCTCCAGCACTGGCAAGATCAGGACTATGCCGATCTGCTGGCCTGGCATAACTTAGCCTGGATCGACCCCCTGTTTTGGGATGATCCGGAGGTTTGCCAATGGCTGACCCAAGCCCACGGGTTTACCCTGGACGATCGCTGCCGCATTCTCGCCAAACAACGGGAAATCATTCGCCGCATTATTCCCCAACACCGCCGGATGCAAAAAGCAGGCCAATTGGAGGTGATCACCAGCCCCTACACTCACCCCATCCTGCCCCTGCTGGCCGATACGAATGCCGGACAGGTGGCGATCCCGCAGATGGCCTTGCCCCGACACCGGTTCCAGTGGCCAGAGGATATTCCCCGTCATCTGAAAAAAGCCTGGAATCTCTATAAACGCTGGTTTGGGTGTCGGCCTCGGGGCCTGTGGCCGTCGGAGCAGTCGGTCAGTCCGGCGATCTTGCCCGACATTGCCCAGCAGGGCTTCCAGTGGCTTTGTGCCGATGAGGCGGTGTTGGGGTGGACGTTGCGCCACGGATTTCCCCGTGATGAGCGGGGGACTTTGACCGAGCCAGAGGGATTGTATCGGCCCTATCGGCTAGCAACCCCAGCGGGGGATTTGGCGATCGTCTTCCGGGATCATCACCTGTCGGACCTGATTGGCTTTACCTATGGGGCCATGCCGCCCCAGGCCGCTGCTGCTGATTTGGTGGGCCGTCTGGAGGCGATCGCCCACACCCTCAAGCACCGACAACCAGACGGCGGGATGGCGTTGCAGCAACCCTGGTTGGTGACGATCGCCCTGGATGGCGAAAACTGCTGGGAGTTTTACCAACAGGATGGCAAACCCTTTCTGGAGGCGCTCTATGGCAGCCTGAGTCACCACCCCCACCTGCAACTGGTGACAGTGGCCGAATTCTTGAAGCAGTTCCCGCCCACCCTGACCCTCCCCAGCGATCGCCTGCACAGTGGTTCCTGGGTTGATGGCAGCTTTGCCACCTGGATCGGTGATCCGGCCAAGAACCGGGCCTGGGATTTACTCACGGCAGCACGGCAGGTGTTGGCCGCCCATCCCGAAGCCACGGAACGTCGTAACCCGGCGGCTTGGGAGGCGCTTTATGCGGCTGAAGGGTCAGATTGGTTTTGGTGGTTTGGGGCTGGCCATAGCTCGAACCAGGATGCCATGTTTGATCAACTCTTCCGGGAACACCTCTGCGCCCTCTATACGGCCTTGAAGGAACCCATCCCCGCCGCCCTAAGCCAACCGATCGAGAATCATCAGCCCGTGGGGGATCATCCGCCGCAAAGCGTCATTCACCCGGTGATTGACGGTTGGATTGATGAGCAGGATTGGCATCAGGCGGGTCGGATCGAAGTGGGGGGCGCACGGGGAACCATGCACCGCAGCAGCCACATCCAGCGTCTTTGGTACGGGGTCGATCACGCCCATTTCTATTTACGCTTTGACTTTCAGTCAGGCCAGAAGCCGGGGGTCGATTTCCCCCCAGAGTTGAATTTGTTCTGGTTCTACCCGGATCAGCCGGTCCATACGAGTGCGTTGCCCCTGCGGGACTGGCCGGACCAAGCGCCGCTGAACTATCGTTTCCGACACCACCTCTGTGTGAACCTGGTCACCCAGGCGGTCATGCTCCACGAAGCCACGGACGGGAATCACTGGTATGCCCGTAACCACCGCGCCCATGCGGCGATCGCCGAGTGTCTGGAGATCGCCGTCCCCTGGGCTGATCTCAATGCCAGAGCGAGTTGGTCGTTGCAGTTGATTTCGGTTCTCTCGGAGCAGGGACGCTACCACAGTTTTCTTCCCGAACATAAGCTGGTATCGATTCAGGCTCCCTAGGCAGCGGCGCAGGAGGTTCGCGGTCTGGCGCACCCAGACAGGCTTGCTTAGCTGGGGGGGGACGGGTTACCTTTTGAAAGCACAGCCGCACGATCGCACCCCCATGATGACCCTCAGTCCAGAAACCTTTTTCACCCTGACCCAATGGGCCGGGATTTTGACCCTTGTCTGCGCCATTACCGCTGGGATTGGTTTTGCCCTGACGTGGGGGATTCGCTTCCGGCTGGTGGGAGCTACGGGTTTTATGCTCGTGCTGACCGTCGGTCTTTTTACCCTGAGCCTTTTCCCCATCGCCCGTGTGACGATTCCCGGTGCGGTCCGCTATGTCGTGGTCTATGACAATGGGGCCAACCAGGCGGTAATCACCGTGCCCAATGTTATTACGGCGGAGGAATTGGAGGCCACCCTGCAACAAGCCGCCAGCGATTTATATTCCCTCGGACGCGGTAGCCAAAACAATGATAACCAACTGACCATCCGCGCCCGCACCGTTCTCCACCCGCAGCCTGGTGTTTCCCAGCCCCTCATCCTAGGGCAAGTCCAGCGATCCCTGGCCCAACGTCAGGATGCGGCGATGCACATCGAGATTTATCGCGATCGCCTGCGTCAATTGCCGCTCCCTCCCGCCAGCAATGCCTAGGGAGCCAATGTACGGCAAGCCGTAGGTGAGGCTGGGCAGTGGACCGAGGGAGATGACCGCGATTGTTACGACCTTGTTACGACCTATTGCATTGGCTCCATCCCGGTCAATTAGCCAGTACACTAAGGGTTTCGAGATGCACTGGTATCTCGTGACGCGATCGGTTCCAAGGGGGAGCAGCCCTTGGAGGTAACGGGGAAAGCCCGGTTCCAGTCCGGCACTGTCCCGCAACTGTGAAGCGATCTTGCCCATCGCCAGTCAGAACACCCGCCCATCGTGTTGACCACCTTATCCACATCTGCGAGGTACGGATGATGGCTCATTCAGCCTTTTCATCAAAAGATTCTCCATCGGCTTACTCGGACCCCTCAAATCACCCTGATTGTCGATCCCGTCCCGTCCGGTTCACGAAGCATCTCCATAGGAGAATTGCTCATCCTGTCACCCTGATTGTGGCAGCATCCTTCGTATTAATCGGCCAACCTGCTCTCGCCCACCACGTCATGGGGGGGACTACGCCGACTAATTTCTTTGAGGGGTTCCTCTCTGGGCTGGCCCACCCGGTGATCGGCCTAGATCACTTTGCCTTTGTAGTCGCAGTGGGCCTATTGGCCGCGTTAACCCGTGGTGGCCTGCTCTGGCCGATCGCCTTTATCCTGGCCACCCTGGCGGGGACGGGCCTCCATCTCCAAGCCGTTGATCTACCGTTCGCAGAGGCGGGGGTTGCCTTTTCCGTCTTGGCGATCGGTGCGCTCCTGGCCTGCCAAAAAGATCTGCCCCCCTTACTGGGCGCACTCCTAGTGGCGATCGCGGGCCTGTTGCATGGCTATGCCTATGGGGAAGCGATCGTGGGGGCGGAGATGACCCCCCTGGTGGCCTATTTGGCCGGGTTTGCCCTGATCCAACTGCTGGTGGCGATCGGCGTGTGGGCGGGGGGACGTGCCCTCGCAACTCGTCCGTCTCGGCAAGTCTTTCAATTTGCGGGCTTTACGATCGTGGGGGTGGGCCTCGCCTTCCTGGCCACGGCGGTTTCGGGGTAGAGGGATAGCGTCGGTCGTCTTGCTCCCTTCCTAATCCCGCATTCCCCAATCCCGATCAGTCGCGAATCCCGCCTCCTCGCCCAATCACTCACAATAGAGCGTGTCACGGGTTTGCCGTCCTGTCACTGGATTGGTGCCCGTGGCAATGCCACATAGGTAGACCTCCATATCGGGCCGCATCAGCACATCGGTGAAGTCAGCCCCGTCAATTTTTGCCCCATTAAAACGGGCATTGGCGGCTGAGGCTCCGACCAAAATGGCATTGGTGAGATTGGCATGGGTCAAGCGGGCATTGTCGATCAGGGCGGTTCGCAGATCCGCCCCCGACAGATCTGCCCCTTCCAAATTGGCCCCGAAGAGGCTGACCCCCTGGAGGTTGCTGCCACTGAGGTTACTGTTGCGCAAGTTAGCACTGGTGAAGCTGGAATCCGTCAAATCCTGGTGGGAGAAGTCCGCCCCGACTAAAAACTCCTTGTTGTAATCAGCGGCCCACGCAACACTCGCTGAACTCATGGCCCACAGACCAATTCCCCAAAGCCCTACGATCAACCAGGGGCGAAGACGGGTCCAAATAGCCAACAAACCACCCATAGTACGATTCACCTGTTCATAACGCGCCGACATTCCTACTCATCATAGGCATAAAGCGGATCAGCTAGGCATGTAGGGGCGGGCCAAAAAATTAACCCAAAGCGATACTCTTTTCTTTTCAGCAACAAAACCCTATAAACCCCCCCGTCCGCTAACGGCAATCATCCGAAATTCACGATTAGAAAATTCAAAATTCAAAATCCCAATATGCCCACCAACCCCCACCTCACCCTTGTTCTGGGACCTGCCCGATCGGGTAAAAGCGAATGGGCCGAATCCCTAGCCCAACGATCGGGTTATCCGGTCACCTATATTGCAACCGCGATCGCCGACCCCAATGATCCGGACTGGCAGAGCCGCATCCAACAGCACCAGTGTCGTCGCCCCTCGACATGGCAAACCCTGGAAGTCCCGATCGACCTGGCCACCGCGATCGCCCAAGCGCCGGTCAACACCTGCCTACTGGTGGACTCCCTGGGAACTTGGCTGGCGAATTTATTAACTGAAGGTAGAGAAATCTGGGGAAAGACGGAATCACGGCTATTATCAAGCTTAGAAGCAGCATCCGGTCCTGTCATCCTGGTTGCGGAAGAGGTGGGTTGGGGGGTGATCCCTGCCTACCCGCTGGGCCGATGCTTTCGCGATCGCCTAGGGCATCTGGTGCGTCAAGTGGGTGCGATCGCGGGCAATGTTTACTTGGTTACGGGGGGGTATGCCCTCAACCTGTCCCAGCTAGGGGTGCCCGTAGCCGGAGAGGCCACCTTTACCGCTGAACCGCCTGATGCGATGCCTGATGTGATGCCTGATACGATAACAAACGATTAAGTTTTCCAAAAAAAATTATTGTTTCTGGCGCAACTGCTTATTACTGCCCCCAATGCTTCTCCGCAAGCGGTGTACTAGAACTATGGCCACTCCTAACGAAGTTCGACAATACCTCGCCCATTGGTTCCAACTGGGGAAGCACCTTTGCCTCCACAATGGACGGGAAACCCTTTTGCCTGATCCTGTCATCCAGGGCGATCGCTACAGTGATGCCTTTGAGGACTGTTGGCGACGGGTCACGGCGCCGGAAGCGGGGGACTGTTACCTGGAAGGGACGGAGCAAACCATCCAGCAACTCCTGGCGGCGGAATGGGAACTGCTGCCCTGCGCCCGCTGTACCCTGCCCGTGCCGGTATATAGCCGAGGGGTGACCAGTGCGCCCTGCCCCTGTAACGATCTGCGGGGATGGCCCAATTTGGATCTGCCCTTGCCCCACGCGCCCATTTCCACCCGCGATCGCCTGCAAGCCATTTGTCGTCGCCTGAATACGGCTGCCCCAGACCCCAGGGCGGGGACCCCCGATTCCCAGCCCCTAGAAGAAAGTCGCGCCCGATCGACCGGAGCGCTGTTGTTTGGCTTCACCGTGGGACCCAAGGCCCTATCCCCTGATCGGTTACAGGAAGAGCGATCGCCGGGGCGGGAGGGTTGAGGGTAATTGCGGGAAAACCCCACCTGAGCCACAGACCGCCTGTCTGGAACTATTGCGGTGGGAGTGCATCTAAATGCATGGAAACGATCGCGATTCGTGTGAATCTACTGATAAAGGGCTAGTTGAATCCAAAATACTTGAGTCCAAGTAAAACTAGGATTCAGGGGGCTGCGATCGAGGCTGTCAGGAGGACTGACCCATGCGTAATCGACACACATACCGACAATGGGTGATGGCAGGGTTGGGAACTATTCTGCTGACAGCGGCCCTGCTGCATCCGACCCTGGCACAAGGTCGTAATTTCCCCGGACGGCGGGTAGCGGCGGGGACCCGGGGAGAATGCCTGATTGTTGCGCCGGGACAACAGGACTCACTGCCCCTCGTGGTCTTACTCCCGGACAGCAACCTGAGTTTAACGACCCAGGCCCATCCGGAGTTTTTCTGGTTCAATCCCCCCATCGTCGGCCAAGCGGTGGTCTTTGAGCTACGGGCCGTGAATGCTAACCTGCAAAGTCAGCAGCTTGTCTATACGACCCAAGTTCCGATCGAGCCGCCGGGCAGGCTTCACGGTCTCCAACTCCCGGACGATGGAAGTGTGCCCCCCTTAGAAGTCGGTCAACTGTATCGCTGGTCGGTGACTCCCTTGTGTTCTGAAGAAGCCGAGCGCAATTTAGTATGGCGCGTGACGGGTTGGGTGGAGCGGATCGCTGCCCCCGATACGCCGCCCGGAGGCACTGCCGCCCAACAGGCCCTAGCCGCTGCCGCAGCCGATCGTTGGTTGGATGCCTTTAGTACCCTGAAGCAGGCGATGTGTCAGGCTCCGGCAACCCAATCGGCGAACGCAGATACTTGGACCACCCTCCTGGACCAGTTACACCTAGAGTCATTGCAGATCGACCTGCCCCAACTGAAGCAGCAGGCGATCGCGCATCTAGATTCGTTGTGTGAGTAGCCCTATTATTTGAGCATTTCCTGGGGCGCTTCCCCTGAACTTCTCGCCAGTTTGCCCCTGCCACGATGCCTTCCCTATTCCCGGAAAAACCCAAAGGATCTATCGTTTATGAACCATATGTGTCACAATTTAGGGGTGTGCCCAGGATCAATGGCCCGACCAATGGCCCGACCAATGGCCCGATCGCTCACTGCGCTGACCAGTGCGTTGGTTTTGGCGAGTATGCCCGTGGTGACCCAAGCCCAAGGGCTACCGGGACGGCGGGTGTCGGGGGGAACCCGTGGGGAAGTCGAACAAAAATGCTTTCCAGAGGCCCCGCGCTATTTTGTGCCCCTACTGCCCACCGATAATCGCAGCTTGACCACTAGCGCCCAGCCCACGCTTTTCTGGTACCATTCGGCGACGGCAGCTTTGACGGCGGAACTGCGGGTGGGGGCGATCGATGCCCAGGGTAAGCGTATCCCAACCACCCTCTACCGGGTTGAGTTGACTCCGAATCCCCAGGGGGGTATCCAGCATTTTCAACTGCCGACGGGGGACCCTCGCTTGCCACCCCTGGCCGTGGGGCAAACCTATCAGTGGCAATTAGCTTTGCAGTGTGATCCAACCGACCCGGAACGTCGCCTGACGATCGGGGGGGAGATCGAGCGGGTAGCGGAGACCTCGGCCCCACTGTCCTCACCCATGCTCAGGGTGCAGCAGGCGGCAGAGGCCGATCGTTGGGTGGATGCCTTTGACACGTTGCTAGCCGCTAGTTGCCCAACGCCACGCAGCCCAAATGTCCTCACGGGCTGGACGACGCTATTAACCCAATTGGGACTAGCGGAAATTGCAACCTCACCCGCGATTCAGTGCGAGTCCAAACCGTAAGTTAGCGTGGACGGGACTGGTGGGATTTGAACCCACGAACTAGCGCTCGTAGAAAAATGAACCCATCATCCCAAAATCGATCTCAATTGCCGTACTCATACTCAACTTTTATCCATCCTTTCAGTAGAGCCAATGATGTAGAACCCTTACTAGATATAGGCTCAAGGTACGGGACTGGTGAGACTTGAACTCACGGCCTAGCGCTTAGGAGGCGCTCGCTCTATCCAACTGAGCTACAGCCCCAAGGGATAAACAGAAGCATCAAGGTCCCCGCCCTCATAAGTTTGGGGGGAAACCGAACGATCGGGGGAAACCGATTCTCAACGAGATTGCTGCACGAATTAACTCCCTCACTGCACCTGTCAGTAGACAACAGTAAACGATCGGGAGGGCATTGCAGGCGTTATGGCAATCATAGCAGCTACCGTCAGGAATGCAGGGGCGGGGCGTGTTTCTCGCTGGTCTGGACGAAAGGATACGGGAATCCGATGGGGAAAACGGCCACAACTTCCCCAAGATATCCCACAATGGAACAGGACCTTTACCCTACGAATTCAGGTGGGTAGGCAGACGATATGCCAAGGGCATCGTGCTGCGATATGCCAAGGGCATCGCGAAGCTATCGCGGACGGCTCCCGCCCCCCTGCGCCGAGGAACTGTGTATGGACAGCAACAACCTACTCAAACAACTGCTGATGATTGGGATTGGCACCACCTCCTTGGTGGCGGAGAAAATTCGTGAGGTGAGTGATGAATGGGTGAAAACAGGCCAGCTTGACCCGGAGCAAGCCAAGACCTTCGTCGATGACTTTATGAGCCAGTTTAAGGCGGAGCAGGGCAATCTGGAAGGTCAGATGCAGCGGCTGTTGAAAAATACCCTCCAGGATATTGGTGTCGCCAATCAGTCAGAAGTCGATGAGTTACGAGGGCGCATCGATCGCTTGGAGCGGCAAGTGCGGGACTTAGAAAACCGCTTGTGGAAGTAGCCCAATCAACGGATAGTTGGCTTAACCCCCATTCTCGAATGCGTCATTACCCCTGTGTAAGTAGGAGAAGCCATTGTGCGTGAAATTTTAATTAGTATCAGTGTAATGTTCATCTGCGGCGTGGTACTGTTGACTGCCCAATGGTTGGGCGATCGGCAGTCAGCCTTGGCCGATCCTGGCCCGGAGCCAACCGCAGTGGCGCAGACCCTCCGGGTCCCCACGGCTCTAGGAATCTCGGCGCTGCCCGCTGTCCCCACGGATGCCGTGATGATCGCCCAAGCCCCGAAAGCAGCCACCACGGTTACCTCCCCAACCGAGGAACCGGTTATCCCCCCTGGAGAAACCCCTGTGACATCCGAAGCCTCTGACAACGCGATCGTCACTCTACCCTCTGGCCTTCAGTACGAAGATCTGCAAGTGGGGGATGGCCCCAGCCCACAACCCGGCGATCGGGTCACGGTTCACTACACCGGCCTGCTCACGGATGGCAAACAATTTGATAGCTCCCGCGATCGGGGGCGACCCTTCCAGTTCAAGATTGGCGTGGGCCAAGTGATTAAGGGTTGGGATGAAGGGGTTGTCAGCATGAAAGTGGGTGGCCGTCGCAAGCTGATCATCCCAGCGGAATTAGGCTACGGGGAGCGCGGCGCCGGGGGCGTGATTCCACCCAATGCAACCCTGGTGTTTGATGTCGAACTCCTTGGTGTGAACTAGTAGATCGACAAGAAAATTCTGCAACGCTTGTAGTACAGGCTTCGGCTTGCAACGACTAAAGTCGTTACTACGAACGTTGCGAAACTTTATGTTTACTGTACACCGGTGTGAACGAACCGTATCCCTAACCACAACCAGCCCTATTATCACTGCCCGCCATGACTGCAACCTATACCGTTAAAATCCACGATCGTTTTACCGACACCCACTACACAGCCCAGGTGCCTGACGATCGCTACATCCTCCACAGCCTCGAACAGCAGGGCATCACTCTCCCCTTCGCTTGCCGTAATGGGGCATGTACCAGTTGCGCCGTCCGCATTCTATCGGGAGAAATCCACCAGCCAGAGGCAATGGGCCTATCGCCCCAGTTGCAGCAGGCGGGCTATGCCCTGTTATGCGTCAGCTATGCGCGATCGAACCTGGATCTGGAAACCCAGGACGAAGATGAAGTCTATGAGTTACAGTTTGGTCGCCACTTCGGCAAAGGGAAAATACGCCTAGGGTTGCCCTTAGACGAAGATTAGAATGACTGGGACTATCACCGCCGCGACAATCCCTGCTGCAAACCCATTATTGTATAAATTCAGCCCAGCATCCTTGAAGCCAACAGTGAGGGCAGCCGACGAAAGCAAGAATCCAGCCACCATTCCCCATTGCCAACCAAACTGACCCGCGATCGGGGCAAGCGTGGTACCCAACAGAGCCTGTCCCGATAACCTTACGATCGTCGCCAACTGACTGAGCGATCGCCGATCTAGATAAATAGCCACTATCAGCATGGATAGGCATAAAAACGTTACCCGTGGCAGACTTGTTCCAAAGCAGACTTGTTCCAAAAATTGTCATTCTAGGTTGACCTATGTACGCTGTCATCTCCCGTGAAAAAATCCATCTCCCCCCCGGCAGCGTCATGCGAATGCCCGGTACTTGGCAAGACTACTGCACCCTACGCGATAGCCGAGGGGATGGGTCAATTCCCCGCATTAAGTTCCGCAATGGAGAAATCTTGCTGATGAGTCCCCTGCCCCGCCACGGACGTGA